>Ga0207426_1000794_pt1 | contig 34274 bp, 19 predicted proteins | sample AraplaMF_Cvi_mMS_FD_184265 | JGI IMG/M metagenome (GOLD analysis project Ga0207426, IMG submission 184265) | Arabidopsis root microbial communities from the University of North Carolina, USA - plate scrape MF_Cvi_mMS (SPAdes) (version 2) | ecosystem: Host-associated > Plants > Roots > Endosphere... | reverse complement strand
TGTAGACCATGCCGTTGATGACCTGCCGGTCCGACACACGCGGCCGTCCCGTAGCGGCCCGCGGTATCAGCGGAGCGAGTAACTCCCACTCCTGATCGGTAAGTTCATGGCGGCGTATCACCCCACCATGATCCACCAACCCGGTGATCTTTGAAGACGGACCCTAGAACCGGCAGCCCCCATAGACCGGCGGACCCCAGCGGTGCGGCAGGCCTCGACGAACGCCTTCGAGCTGTACTGGGCTCCGTGATCACGCCCCCGGCTGCCGCACCGGTGCTGAGGGCTGCAACGCCGGATCCCGGGTGTCGCCGAGGTCGAGGTCATTGCCGATGATGAGCTTGCCGAACAGCCACATCAAACGCACCGAGCGCGCCACCCCCAGGGCTGCCGCGCCCTCGGCCAGCCAGTGCGCTCCGACCTCGTCGTGCTCCGTGTTGTCGAGGACTACAGCGAGCAGGCACAGCCCGGAGACCACCAGCGTCGCGCTGAGAATGCTCATCCAATTCCGCCGGAATTCCGGCCCCTTCTGAGGGTGCGTGCGCAACACCCGCATGCGGGGACCGGTGGCCGCGGCGTACAGGGTCACGGCCGCAGTGATGAAGCTGCCGATGATCGCGGCGACGGTCGCCGTCGTCGTATAGACCGCGATCCTCTGCTCTCTGTCGGGCCATCCCAGCACATCGCCCGCGCCCGTGATCCGTACAGTCGCCATGTGCAGACCGACCACTGCACCTGCGATCACCAGGTCCACCACTGGTCGACCCACCCAGCCCCGCCACAGCCAATTCAGCACGTCGCCCCCAACCTCAGCCCTGAACTGCTGCTCAGGCTAGCGGCCGCTACTGACATGCTTCCTGCAGCGCCTGCTCATGCGTACGGGCTGCCGCAAAGATCTCGCCGACGGCGTACCGCAGATCGACCGACCGTCCGTCGGTGAAAGCAAGCGGGACATCGCACTGGGCCGTGATGCGGTGGGCGAGGAAGTCGAGCGGCTCGTACTCAAGGGACTGACGGTGCGGATCCCGGACCGCGACCCTGCCGGTTACAGACCGGATCACTCCAGACTCGTCCACCCACTCGTCCAGATCTGGCATGAACTGGAGTACGTCAGTGCGCAGTTCGGTCGCGGCCCGATTCCTGCGCATCGCGGAGAGCCTGCTGCCACGCTGGGGAACCTTCAGCGAGAGAGTGATGGAGGTGTCAGGATGCCGTTGCCCAAAGCTCCGCAGTGAATCAGCAAGGCCGCCATTCGCGCTCAAGGCACTGACGGTGTCCGCCGGAGCCCCCTCCAACTGCACGGTGAACTCGGTGACCGCCTCGATGCGGTTGAGCTTCTCTCGAGCGCGCGCGTGGATGACCGGCTTGAGCACCACCTCACCCCAGGGCAGGCCAACGCCGTTCAGCCACTTGGTGATGGCACTCACCCGCGGCGCCGAGAAGCCGCCGGGCAGGACCCCAATGATGTTGGCGTACGGAAGGAAGCAGATCGTCGTCACATGGACGACATCCTTACCTGCCGCGACCTGAAGTGCCTCGATCGTTCCGTTGCTCCGGTCAAGCTGGTGCGGCACCTCGCCGGTGATCTTGGCGAGTTGCAAATGATCAACAGGGACAGCTGAGTCGATCACCCCGACCAGCTGATCGTCCGCGCTGCGGACCACGCACTCGTACGACTCTGAGGCCGCGACCCGGTCGAGGAAGCTCCGCCAGTCCTGGTGCTCCATGCGCGGCTGACCGCGCTCGGCCTCCACGACCTCGAAGAAGAAAACCGTTCGCTTGCGTACTGTCCGGGCCATGCCCGCCCCCCGCTCTCAGGCTCCCGCGTTCTTACATGATCGTAAGTGGGCTCGCCGTGGCATGCGGCACAGCATTCACGGAATGGCTTGATAGCGACAACCGCAATCCCCTTCCCACACCCGTCGCCGGATTTCTCCCAGCCTCCTGCAGCACCACCTCCCACCTGGCAAGATGATCAGATCAGCGGTCTGACGATTTCAAAATGCCGCGATTCGCCCCATACCGTTGCCGCCAACCACGCCGGCAACCAGGCGAGTCCGGTAGCGGAAAGGTGTGGTGAACGGCGGTGGCGGCAGCAGGAGGTCAGGCGACCCCCAAGCCCGGCCAGCACCAGCCGAAGCGCTGGTACCAGACCCGGCCATCGCCGTTTCCCTGGGAGCAGACGGCCCTCGACTACATCAAGCAGCGGATGCCGGTGACGGCTCCGCACTATGCCTGGGCAACATTCTCCTTCACCGCCATGAGCGGCCGCATCAACGAGTGCGACCTGTTCATCGCCACACCCCGTGGCCTCTACCTGGTCGAGTTGAAGGGGCATCCCGGCCGCATCATCAACAGCGGGGACACCTGGAGCTTCCACGCCCCCGACCGCCGGGTCCGTACGATCCGCAACCCCCTGCACCTCACCGATCTCAAGTCCAAAGAGCTGAAGGCCCGCCTCCAGGAGGCGGCCCGCGAGCTCTACCCGAGCATGCGCGTTCCCCGGATCGACCCGCTCGTGTTCCTGTCCGACCCGCTGCTCCAGAGCGAGTTGGACACAGTGCAGCGCACTCATGTGTACGGGCGTGACGGCGCCCAGAGCAGCCTCCCGGGCATCTGGGACGACTTCCTCAACCTGCCGCCGGAGCGAGAAAGCTGGCGGATCAAGGAAGACGTCTTCGCACGGCATCTGCCCGAGCTCATGAAGAAGATCGGTGTGCGGGCATCCACCGCCCACCTCGACTTCGGCGACGGCTGGAGGCTCTCCTCCCGCCCCCTGGACGCGGGGCCCACTTGGGAAGACCGGCTCGCCGAGCGCAAGGAGATGATCCACGAGGAGGGCCGGGTCCGGGTCTATCTCGTGGAGCAGCAGGCGAGCGAGGAGAAGAGGCGCTCAGCCACCCGCGCCGCCGAGCGCGAGTACCAGGTGCTCCAGGGCATCGCCCACCGCGGCATCTCCCAGGCCGTCGCCTTCCGCCAGCACCAGGGCGGCCCCGCGATCCTCTTCCGCCACCGGGAGAGCGATCTACGGTTGGACAACTACCTTGCTGTACACGGCCCGAAGCTGTCCGAAGCCGTACGCCGCGACATGGTGCGCCAGCTCGCCGAGGCAGTCCGCTACGCCCACCGCCGCTCGCTCTACCACCGCGCACTCGCGGCCCGTTCGGTGTATGTCAGCGCCCGCGACAACGGCAGCGACCCCATCCTGCGGATCATCGACTGGCAGGCATCGGCCCGCGATTTCGACACCACCTCACTGCGCTCACTCGGCGAGAGCTCCTTCACCGGAGAGCACATCGAGGACGCCGCCCAGTGCTACCTCGCGCCCGAGACCGACGCCGACTATCCGGACCCGGTGGACCTCGATGTCTTCGGTCTCGGAGCCGTGGCGCACCACATCCTGACCGGGATGCCGCCTGCCGAGACCCGTACCGCCCTGAAGGCGCGACTCGCGGCCGACGGCGGACTGCACCTGTACGCGGTCAGCGACGCCATGGATGCCGGTCTCGACGAGCTGGTGTACGCCGCGACCCGCGCGTCCGTCGACGATCGCCTCGACTCTGCCGACGCCTTTCTCAGGCAGCTCGACGATGCCGAGCAGGCCAGCGCCGCACAGGCGGTCGCCGTGGAGGCCGACCCGCTCACCGCCACCCCCGGCCAGGCTGTCGACGGGGACTGGACCGTCGAGCGAGTGCTCGGCTCAGGCGCGACAGCCCGGGCGCTGTACGTGACGCGCGTCACCGAGGACGAGCGCGGTCGCCGCGTGGAGGAGGAGCGGGTACTCAAGGTCGCGTTGGACGCGGAGAAGAACGAGCGCCTGGTCTCGGAGGCGGCAGCCCTCCAGCAAATCAGCAGCGGCCGCATCGTCAAGCTGCACGAAGGCCCGCGCACGATCGGCGGCCGGACCGTCCTCGCCTTGGAGTACGCCGGTCCTGAGACCCTCGGCCAACGGCTGGCCGGCTACGGGCAGCTGGGCTACGAGGAATTGGCGTCCTTCGGCGAGGACCTGTTCACCGCCCTCGACGACCTTGCGGCCAGGGGCCTGCGTCACCGCGACCTCAAGCCCGACAACCTCGGGATCAAGGTCCGGGACGACGGTGAGCAGCAGTTGATGCTCTTCGACTTCTCCCTGGCCAATGTCTCCGACCGTGACATCAAGGCCGGCACGCGCGGCTATCTCGATCCCTTCCTCGGAGATGCCCGGCGCCCCATCTACGACGACTACGCGGAGCGGTACGCCGCCGCCGTCGTTCTGCATGAGATGGCCGCCGCCGAACGTCCCATGTGGGGCAACGGCACGGACGACCCGCAGACGGCCCTCAAGGACGACCTCCCCGTCCTCGCCACGGACGCCTTCGTGGCCGTTCTGGGGCCAGGACTCGAGAAGTTCTTCGAGCGGGCGCTGCACCGTGAAGCGAACCGCCGGTTCGAGTCGCTGCGGCAGATGCGGGACGCCTGGCGATCCATCTTCGTCGAGGCCGATCGCACCCAGCCGCCGCCCGCATCGGACCCGGTCTCGCTGCTGGGCGGCGCGGGCCGACAGGAATGCCTCTCCGACGACGACATCCGGGACCTGTATGCGGAGAAGGCAAAGCTCGGCACGACGCTGCGGGACGCGGGGCTGACCGAGCGGGCGGCTGCGGTGGCCGAGGAACTCGGTGCGGTGACGGTCGGCGAGCTGCTGGACGTCCCCTCGCCTCGCTTCCGCGGCAAGCGCGGTATCGGCGCGGTGGTCAAGAAGGAGCTCAACCGGCGGCACCGTCAGTGGACGACTGCGCTGCGTCCCAAGAAGCCCAAGGCCGCCCCTGCTCCAGTGCGGCCCGTGGTGCCGGTGGCAGCGGATGACAGGCTCGGTGCCGAGCACGAGGCCAGGCAGGACGTGGAGCACTTGGCCGCGCTCCTCAACCCGGTGCCACCGGGCCGCAAAGACAATAAGCGGCCGCAGGTCGTCGCGGCCTGGCTCGGGCTCGACGGCGAGGCTGAGTTGGGTTGCTGGCCCACCAACCGCCAGGTCGCGGAGATCGTGAAGGTCTCCGAGTTCACCGTCTCGAAGCACCTCAGCGCGGCGATCACGGAGTGGGCCGACGCGGGTTGGATGAACATCCTGTGCGGTGAGTTGGTAGACGCCGTCCGGGACGCGGGCCGCGTGATGACCGCCAGGGAACTGTCCCGGGTGCTGGCCGCGAGCCACGGTTCCGAGAGCGAGTCCACGGAGGGCAAGGAGGCCGCCGCTCTCGCGGTCGTACGAGCCGCTGTCGCCGCCGAGACACTCCTCACCGGACGCGACGAGGACCATGAACCGCGGCTCGCGCAGATGCGGCGGCGGGGCCGGCTGATCGTGGCTCTGGAGTCGCTGGACGGCTCCGATGACCCGACGTCAGATGAACTCGCTGCCTACGCGATAGAGCTGGGCGAAGCGGCGGAGAAGATCGCCACCGCCGATCCCCTGCCGGACCGGTCCGGTGCGCTCCGCGACCTACGGGCGGTGCGGACACCTGAAGGCATGGACCCGTTGCCGGACGCCCGGCTGGTCACGCTGGCTGCGGCAACTTCGTTGGGTGCCGCCGCCTCCCCCCGGCTTGAGCTGTACCCACGCGCGCTGGAACTGTGGCGTGCCCTGCAGATCTCTCAAGCCGCGGCCGGTGTGCGGCGCGAGGTAGGCATCAGCCTGGAGGGGCTGCTCTCTCGTCTGCGCTCGCGCTTTCCCGAGATGGCGATGGGCAGGCCCACGTACGTGGAGGTCGAGGACGCGCTGAAGAAGGCCGGGTTCCCGCTGACGTACGAGACGGCGGAGGCCCGCTTCAAGCCCCCGGTGCCGGTGTCGGTGGCGGGCGGCAGCAGCTGGCCCACCTCGACGGGCACGGTGACCAGGGCCTCTCGCGCCCTGGTGGCGGGAGCCGCTGGGGGGCGCGAGCCGTCGGCGCTGCTCGCCGCGAAGTTCAACTCCGCGATACGGGAGGGCGGTTTCCTTGCACTGAACGTGCACGTCAAGCGGTTGCGGGGCGAGGCCGGCTCGGTTGCGGAAGCGGTTGCGGAGGCGTTCCCGGTGATTCCGGTGAACTTGGCGAGGGTCTTCCTGGAGGAGTTCCGCGCGCTGGCGGCCGAACACGGCACGGACTGGTCGAAGGTGCTGGGTGCGGACACGCGGTACACAAGGAGCAGTGAACTTCCGGGTGGGCTGCGGTCGTTCGTGGTCCGGGTGTGGCCGAGGGTCGCGGCGCGGCTGGAGGGAGCAGCCTCTCGGGAGCCCGGGGCGGTGTTGTTCGTTCACACCGCGGGCCTGCTCTCCCACTACTACGAGGCAGGCGGGCACGACCTGCTGGTGGAGCTGCAACGCGAGGCCCGCAAGCCTGGTGGGCGACCGCACGGGCTGTGGCTGCTCACGCCGTCGCACAACCCGCAGGGGGGACCGCAGTTGGACGGGCGCACGGTGGAGGTAACCGGTGGCGACGCGGAACGCGTGGTACTGACCGAGGACTTCCTCAAGAACTTGGCTGCACATCGAGAGGGTTTGGCACTGTGAGCGCGCGCAATGGTGGGCAGGACAGCTTACTGAAGGACCTCCGCAAGCAGGTCACGCTCCTGGAGGACGACCTGCGGGCGCGGAGCGAGTCGGTGGAGGAGTACCGGGACCGGCTCACGGACGAGTACACGCGGGCGTATGCGGCGGACCGTACGGCGGCGACGTACGAGTCGTGGCGCGATGAGCGGGTCACGCAGGTCGCAGCGGCATGGGTGCTCGGTTGCGTCTTCGTGCGGTTCTGCGAGGACAACGGGCTGATCGAGCGTGCGTGGCTGGCGGGTGTCGGTGAGCGCCTGAAGGACGCGGAGGACCACGATGCGGCGTTCTTCGCGGCGAACCCGGAGAAGAACGACCGCGACTGGATCGTCGCGGCGTTCGACCACCTGGCGGGAACCAATCCGACGGTGGCGGGGCTTTTCGACCGCGCACACAATCCCTTGTGGGAGATCGCGCCTTCATACGAGGGTGCGACGGCGCTGCTGAAGTTCTGGCGGCGGGTCGATTCCGACGGTGAACTCATCCACTCATTCGTAAACAGCGACTTAGATACGCGCTTCCTGGGCGACCTTTACCAGGACCTGAGCGAGCATGCCCGGAAGACGTACGCGCTGCTCCAGACCCCGGTGTTCGTGGAGGAGTTCATCCTCGACCTGACGCTGGAGCCGGCGGTTGAGGAGTTTGGCCTGGAGCCGGTCGTCAAAATCCGCGACGGGCACGGCGTTGACCGGGAACTCCCCGCGGGGCTGCGGACAATCGACCCAGCGTGCGGCTCAGGCCACTTCCTGCTGGGGCTCTTCGAGCGGCTGTTGGCGAAGTGGCGGGACGAGGACAAGAACGCGGACGACTGGACGCTGATCCGGCGCGCCTTGAACGCGGTGCACGGGTGCGACAAGAACCCCTTCGCAGTGTCGATCGCCCGGTTCCGGCTGTTGATCGCTGCGCTGAAGGCTGCGGGTGCGGGGCGGCTTGATACAGCGCCCGGGTTCCCGATCAACGTGGCGGTGGGCGATTCCCTGATCCACGGTCGTGGTGCACCGAAGCGGGAGTCGGAGACCATGTTCTCTCTGTCGGGGGAAACCCTGGAGAACTTCTTCTATCGGCCCGAGGACATCGACGAGTACGCGGAGCGTTGCGACTTGATGACACGCGACGCTTACCACGTGGTCGTGGGTAATCCGCCGTACATTACGGTCAAGGACAAACGGGAGAACCTCAACTACCGGGTGTACGAATCGTGCACTGGCCTGTACGCACTCTCCATTCCTTTTACAGAGCGACTATTTCAGCTTGCGGTGCGCACGTCAGGGTCGGAGCGTGACGCTGGACACGTAGGACAAATCACGGCGAACTCATTTATGAAACGGGAGTTCGGCAAGAAGTTGATCCATGAGTTCTTCCGTCTCAGGGTTCACCTGACACACATCATTGACACCGCAGGCGCATACATCCCGGGGCACGGAACTCCAACAGTCATCTTGGTTGGAAGAAATCACGTCCCCTGGCAAGAGGAACCTATTCGAGCTGTGCTGGGAGTACGCGGCGAACCCTCCCAACCAACAGAACCGGAGGACGGGCACGTCTGGTCAGCGATCACAGAACAGCTTAACGCGCCTGGGAGCGAGTCCGATTGGGTCTCCGTTAACGACGTCAACCGTACTCGTTTCTCCGAACATCCATGGTCGTTGAGCGGTGGCGGCAAAGGGGAACTATTCGCATCGCTGGAGCCCCATGGCGGCGGAAGGCTCGGGGAAGTTGTGACACTGATCGGAAGGACAGCCCATACCGGATCAGATGACGCATACTTCACGTCGCGGGGCGTGTGGGAACGTAAGGGCGCGGATACTTCTCGCATCGTTCCTCTCGCCGAGGGAACTGCGATCCGGGAATGGAACCTCACCCCCGACACCGTAGCCTTGTTCCCGTACGCAGCAGACCTAAGCGCCGATATCACTGATACTGCGACAGCGCGTCACCTCTGGTGCCACCGTAGCCACTTGCAAGCCCGTCGCGAACCCGGTGGAACCCACGAAGAGATCGGGTTGACTTGGTACGAGTGGAGTAGATGGCACCCTGAACGATTCACTACACCCTTGGGGGTCACATTCGCTTTCGTGGCAACGCATAACCAATTCGCTCTGGAGCGAGGAAACACAGTTTTCAACCGTTCCGCGCCAGTGATCAAACTTCCGGCGGAGGCTAGCGAAGACAAACACTTGGAGCTGCTGGGGGTGCTCAACTCGTCGACGGCGTGCTTCTGGCTCAAGCAGGTCAGCCAAGGAAAGGGCGGCAGCGGTCTTGGCCGTGGCCACCAAGACGAGGAGTGGGAAGAGCGATACGAGTTCACTGGAACCAAGCTCCAAGAGTTACCCCTCCCGACCCAACTCCCCCTCCCCCTCAGCCGATCCCTCGACACCCTCGCCCAGGAACTCGCCACCCACGAGCCCTCCGCCGTCTGCACCGCCGACGAGCCGCCCACCCGAGCCCGCCTCGACGCCGCCCACGAAGCCTGGACCCGTACCCGCCAGCGCATGATCGCGCTCCAAGAGGAACTGGACTGGGAGGTCTACCACTCCTACGGGCTGCTCACCGACGCAGAGAAGGCCCGCCTCACCGATCCCTCCCCCGCACCCACGACCATCCCCCAAGTGAAGCTCGGGGAGCGGGCATTCGAGATCGTGCTCGCGCGCAAGCAGGCCGCTGGGGAGATCGAGACCGCCTGGTTCGACCGGCACGGCTCCACCCCCGTCACCGAGATCCCCGCCCATTGGCCCGACTGGTACCAGGACATCGTCCAGGCCCGCATCGACACCATTACCTCCCGCCGCGATATCGCCCTCATCGAGCGCCCCGAGTGCAAGCGACGCTGGGCCACCGACACTTGGGAGAAGCGGGAGAAGGCCGCCCTTCGTACCTGGTTACTCGACAAGTGCGAGCACAAGTCGCTCTGGTTCCACGTACTCAACGACTTCGAGCAGCCCCGCACCCTCACCGTCGGCCAGCTCGCCGACGAGCTCGAGAACCAACCGGACGCCAAGGCGATCCTCAACGCCGCGTCCCTCTACGCCGCCCACCTCGGCAAGCCGAACCTCTCCCTCACCCAGGTCCTTCAGGACGTGGTCGACGCCGAGCACGTCCCGTACCTCGCCGCGTACCGCTACAAGGACACCGGCCTGCGCAAGCGCGCACAGTGGGAGGACGTCTGGGAGCAGCAGCGCGACGAAGACCGGACCGGCGAACGGCTCGACATCCCCGTACCGCCGAAGTACACCTCTGCGGACTTCCTGAAGCAGTCCTACTGGTCGAACCGCGGGAAGCTGGACGTGCCCAAGGAGCGGTTCGTCTCCTACCCGGACGCTAGTCCCGGCTCCGACCCGACGTTGCTCCTCGGCTGGGCCGGCTGGGACCAGCGCGACCAGGCCACCGCCCTGCTGAACATCGTCAGCCAGCGCCGCAAACAGCAGGACTGGTCCGGCGAGCAGCTCGTGCCGCTGCTCGCCGGGATCAATGAGCTGATGCCGTGGCTGCGGCAGTGGTTCGGCGAGGTGGACGACGAGTGGGGCGAGGAGTCCGCCGCCGAAGAGTTTCAGAGCTTCCTGGACGGCGAGTTGGCGCGCGAACAGCTCACCCCGGCGGCACTCGCCGAATGGCGTCCGGCGAAGAAGACCCGGGCACGCAAGGCAACAGCAACGGCAAAGACGGCCAAGAAGAAGGCGGCGGAAGACGATGAGTAGCGGCAACGGCGACCTCTACCTCCGGGACGTGCTCGACCTGCCCGAGTCCGTGCTCGCCGGGTCGTTCAAGGTCGAGCTGTCCGGCGGCTTCGACGCGACCGCTGACCGGGTACGTGAGTACGTGGTCACCCCGCAGCTGGAGCAGTCCCTGCGCAGGGCGCTCAAGATCGTTGAGGCGTCCGTACGAGCAGGGTCGTCCGACGCCGCGTATCTGCACGGATCGTTCGGCTCCGGTAAGAGCCATTTCATGACCGTGCTGCACGCGATCCTCTCCAACGACCCAGCCGCTCGCACCAAGCCGACGCTCCAGCCGATCATCGCGGACCATGACGCGTGGCTGCGGGACCGGAAGTTCCTGATGGTCCCGTTCCACCTGGTCGGTGCGACCGACCTCGACTCGGCGATCCTCGGGGGATACGTCCGCACGGTCCAGCGCTTGCACCCGGACGCACCCGTGCCGCCCGTCTATCGGGCGGACGCGATGTTCGAAGACGCCCGCCGCCAGCGTGAGTTCTTCTCCGATGACACGGAGTTCGTCCGCTGGCTCGGTAATCCCTCGCTGCCGAAGGACACGAACACCGCCCCGCAGGAGGATGCCGATGACGAGGGCGACCTGGTTGACCTCGACGTCAAGGAGTCACCGGAGGTCTGGACGCCGGCGCTCCTCGACAAGGCCTTCGCCGCCGCCCCCGGCGAGAAGGTCCGCAATTGGCTGGCGTCCGCGCTGATTTCCGGCCCGTACTCCTCGTACTCGCTGAGTGCGATCGGTGCGAAGAACGCCTTCCTGCCGCTGGAAAACGGCCTCGACATCATCAGCCAGCATGCGAAGTCCCTTGGCTACAACGGACTGATCCTCTTCCTCGACGAGCTGATCCTCTGGCTCCAGGCTCACCTGCGTGAGCGGACCTTCGTCAATGACGAGGTGAACAAGCTCGTCAAGCTGATCGAGTCAAGTACGGGTGGTCGCGCCCTGCCGGTCATCTCGTTCATCTCCCGCCAGCGCGACCTCTCCGAGCTGATCGGCTCGGATGCGGTCGGCGCTGATGCCAAGAACCTGGAACAGCAGGTCAAGTACCTGGCGGGCCGTATCGACCCGATCAGCCTGGAGGACCGCAACCTTCCGGAGATCATCAAGGAGCGGGTCCTCAAGCCGAAGGACGACGCCGCCAAGGCCGCGCTCGAAGCCGCCTTCGCCCGGGTCGAGACGTCCAACCAGTCGGTGCGGGACGTGCTGCTCGACGCCAACGGCGCCACCCACGCGGACTGGGCCGACTTCAAGGCGCTGTACCCGGTCTCGCCCGTCCTCCTCAACGTCCTGGTCGCGCTCTCCGGTGCGCTCCAACGCGAGCGCACCGGTCTCAAGCTGCTCCAGCAGATGCTCTACAAGCGGCGCGCGGACATGAAGGTCGGTGAGCTGATACCGCTGGGTGACCTGTGGGACGTGCTGGCCGAGGGGATGGGCGAGGCGTTCACCGACCGACTGCGCAGCGAGGCCGACGCGGCAACTCGCTTCCACGGCAAGGTCAAGGACCACCTCCTCCAGAAGTATGGTTCGGCGGACCACACCAAGTACAAGGCTGACGACCGCTTCATCAAGACGATGCTGCTCGCCTATCTCGCGCCCGATGTGCCTGCTCTCACTCGCCTCACCGGGCCGCGCCTCGACGCCCTGAACTATGGGTCGATCCGCTCCCGCACCGGGCAGGGGGACCGGATCGTGGTCAAGCGGATGCAGGAGCTCCAGGCGGAGTTCCCCGGTGAGCTGCGCAGTGACGGCAACGACACGGATCCGGTCTTCACGCTGCATCTGTCCGATCTGGACGTGGAGCCGATACTGGACAGTGTCGGCGAGAAGGACACGCACGGCGCCCGCAAGCGGTGGGTGCAGGAATGGCTGTGGCGAAAGCTGGGCGTCGTAGACAACGGTGGCTTCGTCGCCGATCGCGAGATCGTCTGGCACGGCACGCGGCGTATGGCCGAGTTCGTCTTCGAAAACGTGAGCGATCCCCAGATTCTGCCTGACGCGCAGTTCGAGCCGTCCTCGCCGGACCGGATCCGGTTCATCGTCGACTACCCCTTCGACGAGAACGAAGACGGTCGGCCCAGCGCCGACGAGAACCGGGTCTTCCGCCTGCAGCGGGAGAAGCCCGATGCGGCGACCATCGTCTGGCTGCCGTCCTTCCTCTCCGCCCAGCGAGGTACCCAGCTCGGCCGGCTCCTGAAGATCAACTACCTGCTCGGCAGGGACCGGTTGAAGGACTTCGCGACCCACCTGTCATCCGACGACCAGGTCAGGGTCAGGCATCAGTTGGAGGCGCAGCGCGAGACGCTCATCTCGCAGCTGGGCCAGGTACTGCACCAGGCGTATGGAATCGCCAAGGCCAACGAGACCGACCTCGGCGCCCAGGTGACCGAGGGCAAGCATGTCCACTCGTTGTACGCCGGGCACACTCCACAGCTCCAGGGCGGTGGCCTCTTCGAGTACAACCTGCTGAAGCTCGCCGACGGGTTGCTGGACACGCTGTATCCCAAGCACCCGAACTTCGATCGTCAGGAGAGCCGCAAGCCGGTCACTGCCGCGAAGTTCAAGAAGGCATACGGCTGGATCACCAAGGCCATGGATGACGGCTCACGCCGGGCCGTGATCGACAGCGGTGACATCACGGACGTGGCGCCGATCGTGCATGCGCTGGAGTTGGGTGAGGTGCACGACGGACCGCTGAACGTCTCCACGGACTGGCGCCGCCACATCGACCAGCAGGCGGGCAAGCGCGGAGCCAAGGGCGACTTCTCGGTCGAGGACATCCGCGTCTGGATCGCCGAGCTCGGCTGGACGGGCCTCGACAAGCTGGTCTCCAACCTGGTGATCGCCACGTACGCACTGCTGTCGGACCGCTCCTGGATCTACAACGGGCAGGCGGAAGAGGCCCCCGCGCTGGATCAGATCGGCCCCGGCTGGGCACTGCGGGCCCAGGAGCGACCAAGCGAGGACGAGTTCACGGCGGCCCACACCCGGGCCGCGGCACTGTTCGGCACGAGTGTCCCGCAGATGCTGTTCGCCCGGAACGTCAACGCACTTGCCACGGACGTTCACGCGAAAGCGGCGGAGCGAGAGGCTGCTGTCAGCGGGTTGCGGCGGGCACTGTCCCAGTTCAGAACCGCACTCGGAATCAGTGGCGAGGTCCTCAGCGCACGCGAGCAGTCGGTGCGCGACGCGGCCGACCTGCTGGCTCGAATCAAGCAGAACCCGGAGCCGACTCCGCTTACCCGTGACCTTGCCGCGGCAACGTATGCGAGCACTGATGTCGTACTGGCCAAGACCATGTCTTCGGCGCAGCGCGTGCTGGAGGCTCTGGAGAGCACCGACTGGGACCTCATCGAGAGTCTTCGGCAGTACACCGAGCGCGGAGACGATCTCGCTGACCGGTCCAGGCTGCTGCTCGACGAAATCGCGAAGGCAGCGGCAGCCGACGAGTTCGACAGCGAACTCGCCCCGGTGCTGCGCAGTGCGCGCAGTCAGGCCGTGTCGGTGATCAACGAGGCGGCGCGCCGCAGCGTCGTGGCGCCCGTCGCGCCCACGCCGCCCCTGCCCGTGGAGCCAGTGGTGGTCTCTCTCTCTGACGAGACGGACCACGAGGACGACGAGCTGGTCGAGCAGCCGAAGCCGGCGCCCAGCCCCCCGGTCGCTCCGGTTGCCCCTCACCGTACGCGTCGGGTCTCGGCGGGGTCTCCCAGTGTGCTGGAGACCGCGCTCAGTCAAGCCCTCAATGCGATACAGAGCGAGATCCGCGACTACGCGGCCGCACACCCCGGCGCTGAGATCGAAATCCAGTGGCGGGTACCCGACGCCGACCAGGGCAATGACGTGCGGGCGCGCGGCGGCGAGGGCTGATGGGAGCCACGGTGCCCGAACTCAACCAGAGGGTCATCACCGGACTTCTGACCACACGACTGGCCCATACCAAGGGTCGGCGGCTGGTGCTGGTCCACGGTAAGTACATGGTGGGCGGGCCGCAGGAGTTCACCGTGCCGGTCGGCGAAGGTGAACGCCGCAAGGTCCGGGTCACGCATACCACTTCGGTGCTCGGCATCACCGACGCCTGGCAGGCTCATCTGGGTATCGAGGGGTCGGACCTGCTGGTGGTCACCACCGACGTGTCTGGTGATCGGATCAGTCTCGACCTGGTGGGCGAGATGGTGCGCTCGCAGATCATCGCCGTCGACGAGGCAGACATCGTCAAGCAGCTCTTCGGCGCCGCTGACCTCGACCCTCGTATGCGGCGCGACCCATGGCTCTGGCTGCCCGGTGCGCTGATCGTCGCCGAACCGGACGGCGGCTGGCCCCAGCGTGGGGCCGTGCTCACTCTGGACGCAGCGATGCGCGCCCTCGTCGGAGTGCGGCTCGGTCTCGAGGGCGTCTTCGAGGGCGAGGCCTCGGTAGATGTCGATGCGCTGCTGGCTTGGTCGCGCACACCCGGCGGGCCCCAGCGTTTTGCGGCGTTGCCGGAAGCCGAACAGCAGGGCATCGCCGAGTGGCTGGAGCAGAACGCGGGCGAGGCTGCCCCAGTACTACTGCGACTCGCGCTCAGCGGCCGCGGCCCCGAGGCTACTGCGCTGGGTGTACTGGCCTCCGTCATGAACGGGAACGCCGCGTCGGCCGATGCGGCCGTCGCTCTGGGCTCCGTCTTCGGCATGGGTTCACGCCCGTCCGAACTGCGTGCCTACGCAAGGGCAGTGGAGGGCACACTCACCCGATGGATCGGTGAGACGACGGGACGGGGGGCCCAGAGCGAGGAAGCACGGCAGCGGGTTCTCGACGTACTGCACCAGGCCGATCAGCTGGCCACGGAGGCCCATCTCTCTGCTGCGCTCGCCGACAATCCTTTTCTCCCCTCAGGGTTCCAGGCACGGCTGCGGCGGCTGGCCGAGGCTCTGGCCGGAGAGCCCCAAGCAGCGCAGACGGCATGGGAGCACGTACAAGAGCATCACCTTGCCGCTGTTCTCTATGCGAAGCGGATCGAGCTGGCGCGCATGGCCGTACGGCTGAAGCACTGGCTGGACGCGCCAGAGCCGGTGGTGTCCTCGGTCGACCAGGCTGTGCACGCGCATGTCGCCGACTGGGGGTGGGTGGACCGAGCACTGGCACAGCTGTGGGTGGGAGACGCCGACGCCGAGCCCGTTCTGGTTCATGCGTACCGCACTGTGCACGATGCGGCACGGCGGCGACGGGCGACGCTCGACGAAGCCTTCGCGGCCGAGCTCGGGCCGTGGGCGCAGCACGCCAGTACGGCGCAGCCCGGTGCGACGCTGCTCATCGAGGACGTGCTGGAGAAAATCGCCGTGAAGCTGGCGGCGAAGCGACCGCCGCTGGTCCTCGTACTGGACGGGATGAGCAGCGCGGTCGCGGCGCAGCTCGGCGAAGAGTTGACCGGTGCGGGCCGGTGGAGCGAGCTGTCCGGCGACGGGCGGCGGGCGGCTGCGGTCGCCACGATCCCGTCGGTAACTGCCGTCAGCCGAGTCACCTTGCTGTGCGGACGCCCGGTATCGGGCGGGCAGAGTGTGGAGAAGGAGGGATTCGCCGATTTCTGGAAGCAGCACCGGCGTGCGGCTGCTCTCTTCCGCAAGAGCGAGATCGCCGGTCCTGCGGGTCAGTTGCTCGACCAGCGGCTGGTCGAGGCCATCGCATCGGATGCCGTGGTCGGTGTCGTGCTGAACACCATCGACGACAGCCTCGACCACGGGCAGCAGAGCTCGCTGGCCGACTGGTCGGTGAGCCGAGTGAAGTACCTCACCGAATTGCTCAACTCCGCGCGGGGACAAGGGCGTCCAGTGGTATTGGTATCCGGTCACGGACACGTACTGGATCGGACGAGGTCCGACGCAGGACCAGTGACCGCTGAGGGGGTGGAGTCGGCCCGCTGGCGTACGGGGACGACTGCCGGTGAGGGAGAGATCGCGCTGGCAGGCCCCCGCGTGCTGGAAAACAGCGGTGGGGTCATAGCCCCCTGGTCGGAGGAGATCCGCTACTCCCCGCGTAAGGCCGGCTACTACGGCGGTGCCGCCCTCGCCGAGATGACGGTGCCGGTACTGGTCCTGACTCCGTCGATCGACCTCGCACCCGACGGATGGGCCGAGCTACCGCGAGAGTCAGTCCAGCCGCCATGGTGGGAAGCGCAAATCGCCCCGGCACCGCTGAAGATCCAAAGCACCACGAAGCCCGCGCGGAAGGCTCCACCCCCCAAGCCGAGGGCACGGCCACAGGAGGGTGAGCTTTTCGCCGACGACGCGGTCGAAGCGCCCCCGACCAGGACCGAATCCATCGAGCCGCCGACCCCGGTCACGCTCGGCCGTCAGGTCGTGGACACCAAGCTCTACGAGCATCAGGGTAAGTTCGTGCGCAGGGTCCCGGACCGCAAGGTGGTGGCCGCTGTCATCGACGCACTCGACGCATCGGGCGGCACACTCTCACTCGCAGCAGTCGCTGGTGCCGCCGTCGCTTCGGGGGGCCGCACCAACACCCGCCCGGAAGGCTTCGTCACCGTGCTGACCCGGCTGCTGAACATCGAGGGCTACGAAGTCATCAGCCTGATCGACTCCCGGACCCGGGTCCGGCTCAACCGCGACACACTGCGCGAGCAGTTCGAACTGCCCAGGGAGAACGCATGAGCGGCGCATCCGTCAGCGCGGCCCGCCGCCGCGAGGTCATCGACGCGCTGCGACGCGGGACCGTGCCACAGTCGGGTCTCGACCTCTTCGCTGTCGGGCTGGACCGCTTCGCGCCCGCGCTGGACGAGCGGATCGCCACGATCGCGACGGGCAGCGCGGCCTTCCATGCCATTCGCGGCGAGTACGGGTCCGGCAAGACCTTCTTCGCCCGCTGGCTCGCCGAACGGGCGAAGCGGGCGGGGCTCGCCACCGCCGAGATTCAGATCTCGGAGACAGAGACACCACTGCACAAGCTGGAAACCGTCTACCGACGGCTCACCGAGCGGCTGACCACAGCAACCGAGCCTGCCAGCGCCCTGCGCTCGGTGATCGATGGTTGGTTCTACACCCTCGAAGAGGAGGTGACCGAGGCGCAACCCGAACTCGCTGAAGACAGTGCGGCGTTGGAGTCTGCGGTCGAAGCGCTGCTGGAGGAGCGGCTCCGTGGCGTCGCCCAGACCACTCCCGCCTTCTCCGCCGCCCTGCGCGGCTATCGCAAAGCCACGCTGGACGGGGACGCGGCCACCGCCGAAGCCGTCATCGCCTGGCTAGGCGGCCAGAAGTCGGTCGCCGCCTCCGCGCGCCGCACTGCGGGGGTGCGCGGAGATCTCGACCACTTCGCGGCACTGGGCTTCCTTCAGGGACTGCTCACCGTCCTGAAGGACTGCGGGCATCCCGGACTCCTGCTGGTCCTCGATGAGATCGAGACCCTGCAACGGGTGCGGGGAGACGTGCGCGAGAAGGGGCTCAACGCCCTACGACAGCTCCTTGATGAAATCGACGCGGGCCGCTTTCCCGGGCTCTTCCTGGTCATCACCGGCACACCTGCCTTCTACGACGGACAGCAGGGGGTTCAACGCCTGCCTCCGCTGGCCCAGCGGCTGGCAACCGACTTCTCCACCGATCCGCGCTTCGACTCACCGCGTGCGGTCCAGCTGCGACTTACCGGATTCGATCTCCAGCGGCTGGGCGAACTGGGCCGTGCCGTACGCGACTTGTATGCGGGATCGGCCCGGAATCCTGAGCGTATCGCTGCCGTTGTCGACGATACGTACGTGGCGGAGTTAGCCACTGCCATGACGGGAAGGCTCGGCGGGCGGGCCGGCATCGCACCGAGGCTCTTCCTGCGCAAACTCGTAGCAGACGTATTGGACCGGGTGGACGAGTTTGACGACTTCGACCCGCGCAAGCACTACGCGCTGACTGTCAGCAGCGACGAGCTGAGCGAAGTCGAGCGCAACGCCGCGGCGGACAGCGCCGACGAGATCGAGCTGGAGCTGCCGTGACAGGTGCACCCGAACCGCTGGATCGGCTGTACCCAGGGGTCGTACATCACATCGTCAACACCCTGGGGTGGCCTGGTCTTCGCCCGCTCCAAGAGGAGGCAATCGAACCGCTGCTGGACGGTGCGGATGCAGTACTGCTCGCACCGACGGCGGGCGGCAAGACCGAAGCGGCGTCCTTCCCTCTGCTGTCCAGGATGGCTGCGGAGAACTGGACAGGGACGTCAGTTCTCTACGTATGCCCGCTCAAGGCGCTGCTCAACAATCTCCTGCCCCGTCTGGAGACGTACACCTCATGGCTGGGCCGGGCCGCGGCGCTGTGGCACGGGGATGTCTCGCAGCCACGACGCAAGCGGATCTTGCGGGATCGGCCGGACATCCTGCTGACTACGCCAGAATCGCTGGAGGCGATGCTGGTCAGCGCCAATGTCGACCATCGGGCCTTCTTCTCCGGGCTGCGGACCATCGTCGTCGATGAAGTGCATGCCTTCGCCGGTGACGACCGGGGCTGGCACCTGCTGGCCGTGCTCGAGCGGCTCGAGCGAGTCGTCGGTCGGTCAGTACAGCGGGTCGGGCTCTCCGCGACGGTGGGCAATCCTGAACAGCTGCTCACCTGGTTGCAGGGCTCGGGGCGCGACAAACGCGCGGCTCACGTTGTTGCTCCACATCTGCACGACGAGAATCCAGCCCTGCCGCCCCCCGGCGATGTTCAGCTCGACTATGTGGGGTCCCTGGAGAATGCAGCGACGGTGATCACCTCCCTGCATCGCGGGGAGAAGCGGCTGGTGTTCTGTGAATCGCGTCGGCAGGTCGAGATGCTCGGCGAGAGCCTCCGGGCCAAGGGTGTGATTACATTCCTCTCGCATGCGTCTCTCTCAATGGCTGAGCGGAGGCGGGCGGAAGAGGCATTCGCCGATGCGCGAGACTGCGTGATCGTCTCCACCAGCACACTGGAACTCGGCATCGATGTGGGCGACTTGGATCGCGTCATCCAGATTGACGCACCCCGCACCGTGGCCTCCTTCCTCCAGCGGCTCGGCCGTACCGGCCGGCGCCCGGGTTCCACTCGTAATTGCCTTTTCCTTGCCACCGACGAGGACGGTCTGCTCGGCGCAGCAGCACTGCTTCTGCTCTGGTCACGTGGCTGGGTCGAGCCGGTAGTGGCCCCACTGGAACCCCGGCACATCGTCGCCCAGCAGGTGTTGGCTCTCTGCCTGCAGGAACACCGGGTCGGAGACCGGCTCTGGCAGGAGTGGTGGGGCGGGCTCGGCCCCTTCGGTCCCTCCGCCGAACCCATCGTGCGCCATCTGATCGACGAGGGGTTCCTGGAGCGGGACGGCGGAATGCTGTTCATCGGCCCTGAGGCCGAACGTCGCTTCGGCTACCGGCACTTCATGGATCTCACCGCGGTGTTCACTGCCGCACCGGAGTTCACTGTGCTGGCGGGCCGCAACGAGATCGGCACCACCAACCCGGCGCTGCTGACGGAGGAAGTTGCCGGACCTAGGCGGCTGCTCCTCGCCGGACGGAGCTGGCAGGTGACGTACATCGACTGGTCCCGGCGGCGGTGCTTCGTCGAGCCGGTCGAGGGCGGCGGCAAGGCGCGGTGGGGCGGGGTCGGTTCCGGCCGTTCCGCCTCGTACGAGCTGACCCGATCGGCCCGGGAGGTCCTGCTCGGCACCGATCCGCCTGTCGCTTTGACCCGTCGGGCTGAAACCGCCCTCGCTCAGGCTCGCGACAGCGGTGCGGAGTCGGTGCACCCTGCCGGAACAGTTGTTATCCGCGGTGGTCGGGACACGAACGTGCGCTGGTGGACCTGGGCCGGCTATCGGGCCAACGTCACCCTGGCTGCCACGCTCTCGGGCATTGCCGACCCTCTCCAGCGCCCTACAGACACGTACATCCGGCTCCGCGAAGACTTGACTCTGGACGAGTGGAATCAGGCCAAGGCCTCGGCAATCGGTCAGCTCTCCCTCCCCGCCGTGGACACTCGCGCTATCCATGGGCTCAAGTTCAGTGCCGCGCTCCCTCAGCGGCTTGCAGAGGCCACACTCGCCGCGCGTCTCGCGGATCTCGATGGCGCATCGGCTGCACTCAAGGAAACCTCAAGGTTCGTGGCTGCGAGCGATTGAGCGACCCCGAAGAGCAGCACCGGTGAGTGGAACATCCTTCAAGTCGCGGGGCGGCGTGGGACGTGGCTTCTCACCCTGGCTCAACCGGCCGCACTACACCCTGCGCGAGATCGGGGCGCGGATCGCGCCCCTGAACGCGTATCTGGACCTTCACGACGGTCCCCGCCTGCACGAGTACAACGCCGGAAGGCGGCTGACCTCGAACGTCATGCTCGAACACGGCACCGAAGCCAGCGCCTTCAGTGCGCTCAACCACCGGCTTGAGGCGGTCGACGGCCGGTCGCCGCGAATACCGCGAGCGTCAGGAGGAAGTCAGGCCCATCGTCCAGCGCCGGCTCCGCGAGGGTCTTCACGACCTCCCGCGACCGGTCCTGGGCACACCGCTTGACGGACACCCCGCGCTTCACCCTCACTCCGGTGGCCCTCGAAGCCACCACACCCGAGACCTACCTGGCGGGGGACGCCGACGGTCTGTTTCCACGTTGACCAACGCCGAGAACCACGCAGTACTGAGGAAGGGCGCACGTGAGGGCACACCATGCAGGCTCACGCTGCATGGGCCGCCACCGCTGGGAACGCCCTGGGACTTCTCTGGGACTTCCAGCTGCATCAACAGGCACGTGCGTGAAACAGCCGAAAGGCCGTTCATGCTGGTCAGCGCCCCGCAACCGCCCACCCAGGCAGGTCACGCGCCTGGCTGGTCCCTCCCGGGATATCTGAGGGCGCCGCTCTGGGCGAGGCGCTTCGCGAGCCATCGTTCCCCGGCGCGCCCAGCGCGGGCCGGGGAACAACGGAGCGGAGTCCGGTCAGGGACGGGTGTCCTGGCATTCCTGCCTGGCGCTGTCACTTGTGCACAGCACCAGGTTGCTGATTTGGCTGTCGGTACCGTTCTTGGCCGGGACGGTGGCGGTGCCGACGCCGGACCACTTCTCACCCTTGTCGTTGGTGAACGTCCACTTCCCATTCACCGTCTTCATCAACTGCCCCCGGAGCACCCAACTCCATTGGCCGGGATTCACATCGATGGTGTTGGTGTCGGACACCTCACTCCCCTCGACCCAGGAGTGTTCGTACTTGGCGCTGACCGCGTTACTGACCTTGCCGTTGACGACCCCGACGTTGAACCCCAGCTCGGCGGTGATGGTCATGGAGCCGCCCACGGTGTTCGTCTGGGACGTGGTCTGCTTCCAGCTTATGGCCCGCTTCATCACGCCGGCGGTGCCGTTGAGGGTCCGGTCCACACCGACCAGCTCAAGCTTCCCCACGGAGGCCTTGCTGTCGGTGTTCCGGTCGATTTCGTAGTCGCACGATGCGATGACGCCGGATTCGTTGCTGCACTGCTTCAGGGCGTACGTGGTGGCCAGCGCGGCAAGTTTGTCCGTGACGTCCTTTCCGGATATGCGCCACAACTGCTTCGCGTCGTCCCCGCCGCACTCGCGGGCCTGCCCGTGCGCCCAGCGAACCGTATCGGAGGCAGACATGCAGGAATCGTCCTCGACGCTCCGAATCCGGTATTTGTCCCCAGCCGGCTGGACGTACCACTCGGCCTTCACGTCATTGCAGGCCGAGTCGGTGAGGTCGCCGGGGTAGGTGCCGCCTTCCGGCACCTTGCCGAGACACTGGCCGGAGGCGTTGTTCTTCAGGTGAATTCGCCCGTCCTGGGCAGACTCCACCGTGTATTGCTGACCGGGCTGGTCAACGCCGTGCTCGGGAGTGATGTTGCCGCCCTTGAGGTCGTAGACCGTGCCGCCCGCGTACTCCTCGGCCCGCCCGAGAGGCCAGCTACCGTCGGTGCCGGACGGGTCATCAAGGCTCAAGCTGACGTTGAACGGTTCGGTGCCGCCCGCGGCTTGTGCGTGGGCCGGTCCTGCTGCGAGTGGTGAGGCCGCCACGGCGAGAGCCGAGAGAAGCACACCGGTGGTGCGGAGTCCTGGTCTGCGTGACGTTCGTGCGTCGGTCATGTCCGGGTCCTTGCCTAGAGCCTGTCGCTTGGGCGGTCTCGGCGGGCCGGGAATTCCCGGGCATTGCGGAGGGTGGTCCGACGATCCTGCCGCGTGGCGAAGCACATGATCGAGCGACTCCCCGGCCGCCCCGTTCCCCGGTCCGCCGTAAGGCTTCAACCTATGGACGAAGAAAGCGGGAAACATCCGTCAACTGACGTACACCTGCGCCTCGCATGCGCTGCGTCAGGGCGATGGCACGCAAACAGGCCTTGTGGCCCTGGTGGGCCGTCGGGCGCTGTCACCCGTCAGAGCGGCGACTCCGGCGTGAGCACCACGAACTCCGCTCCCGAAGGGTCCGCGCAGACCGCGAGCCGGCCGACGCCCTCGGCGGTTTCCGGGCCCATCGAGAGGGTGCCGCCGTTGCCGGTTGCCAGGCCGACGGTGGCGTCGCAGTCCTGGCAGCCGAAGACCGGGTGCCAGTACGGCTTTCCGCCGGGGCCGAGCAGGTCGGCGGGGACGCCCATGAGGCCGCCGTGCATCCGTTCCTCGCTGCAACCGGCGGGGGTGAGCAGGGTGTACGTGCCACCGCCGCCGGGGAGCGGCATGTCCTGGGTGCTCCAGCCGAAGACGGACTTGTAGAAGGTCTGCGCGGCGGCGGGGTCGGTGGTGTAGAGCTCGGTCCAGACCAGGGTGCCAGGGCCGTCCGCGGCCTCGACGCCCGGGTACCTGGCCGGTTCCCAGACGGCGAAGTCCGCACCCTGCGGGTCCGTGAGCTGAGCGAACCGCCCGTCTTCCGTACCGACCCCGGCGGGCGGCACACGGACCGAGCCGCCCGCCCGTTCCACCGCCTGGACCGAGGCGTCCGCGTCGGGGGTGTGGAAGTAGAGCGTCCAGGCGGAGCGGGCGCCGGCCTCGGTGAGCGGGCCGACCGCGGCGACGGCCTTGCCGTCCAGCCGGAAGAGGGTGTATCCGCCCGCGTCCTGGCCGCCGTGCGGTTCGGCCTGCCAGCCGAACACGGCCCGGTAGAAGGCCGTTGCGGCCTCGACATCCGGGGCGCCGAGGTCGAGCCAGCACGGGGAGCCGGGAACGAAGTCAGTAGTGATCATGGCGATTCCCTTCGCGGATCCTCTCTGCTGTCAGCCTGACATCCGGCACCGGCGCTCGCCCGTCGGCCGGAATTCGGCGTCCGTGCCCGCGCTTGCTAGCCTGACGCGCGCTCGTCAAGAACGCTCGGCGAGCGCATCGTCAATCGGATGCGCGTATAGGTACGCGCTCAGGCGGTCGTCCAAGGGGCGCCGTCACCACGGGGGAGAAATAGCTATGCAGTTTCGCCATGTCCGCGCGGTTGCCGCATGTGCACTGGTGGTCGTCGCGCTGACCGGGGCCCGGCATTCGCACGGCGGGGGCTGCGGCAGCAGCCACAGCTCCGGTTCCAGCGGTGGCTACAGCAGCAGCGACAGCGGCGGTTACAGCAGCTCCGGGAGCACCACCAGCAGCGGCACCACCACGGGCGGTTCGCCGACCGCCGGTTCCACCACGCCGCCCGAGTCGGACATCCGGATCACCGACTGCCAGGTCGACAGCGCGGCCGGGACACTGAGCGCCGAGCTGAGCGTGACCAACGGCAACTCGCAGGGCACGGCGACCTACAACGGCACCGTGCAGTTCACCGACGAGACCGGCGCCACCTTCGGCTCGGCGCAGATCTCCGTCAGCGGGGTGGCCGCCGGCCAGACCCGGCCCGCCTCGGTCTCCGGCACCTTCCTCAAGGGCCCCGGCGGCCAGGGACCGAGTTCGGGCAAGTGCAAGCTGGGCCAGGTCTGGAAGGTGAACAGCTGAGGCGCCCAACGGGCCGACGCGGTCGCGGACTTCAGGTCCGCGACCGGTACAGCTCCTTGGCGATGATCGAGCGCTGCACCTCCGTGGCGCCCTCGTAGATGCGCGGCGCCCGGACCTCGCGGTAGAGGTGCTCCAGCAGATGGCCGCGGCACAGCGCGCGGGCGCCGTGGATCTGCACGGCGGCGTCGACGACGTACTGCGCGGTCTCGGTCGCCAGCAGCTTGGCCATGGCCGAGCGGCGGGCGAGGTCCGGGGCCCCGGTGTCGTACGCGGAGGCCGCCGCGTAGACCAGGAGGCGGGCGGACTCGACCCGGGTGGCCATCTCGGCGAGCTGGTGGCCGACGGACTGGAGGTCCTTGAGGGGGCCGCCGAACGCGGTGCGGGTGCCCGCGTGTGCCAGCGCGGCGTCCAGCGCGGCCTGCGCCATGCCGACCGCGAAGGCACCGACGCTCGGCCGGAAGAGATTCAGCGTGGCCATCGCGACGGTGAAGCCGCCGTCTACCTCGCCCAGCACATCCGCCCTGGTCACCGGCGTGCCGTCGAACACCAGTGTGCCGATCGGATGCGGGCTGAGCATGTCCAGGTGCTCGCCGGTCAGGCCCGGGCGGTCGGCGGGGACGAGGAAGGCGGTGACCCCGCGCGCCCCCGCCGCACCGCCCGTCCGGGCGAACACGGTGGCGAAGTCGGCCTCCGGGGCGTTGGAGATCCAGCACTTCTCGCCGGTGAGCCGCCAGCCGTCCGGGCCGTCCGGCTCGGCGGCGAGGGACAGCGCGGCGGCGTCCGAGCCCGCGCCCGGCTCGCTCAGCGCGAAGGCCGCGACCGCCCGGCCGGCGGCCACCTCCGGCAGCCAGCGGGCCCGCTGGTCAGCGGTCCCCGACTGCACCACCGGGTAGGCCCCTAGGCCCTGAAGCGCCAGCGCGGTCTCCGCCTCCGTGCACTCCTGCGCGAGGGATTCCCGCAGCAGACACAGGTCCAGGGCGCGCAGCGCGCCGTCGGCGGGGAACAGACGCCGCAGCAGCCCCAGTTCGCCGAGGGCGGCGATCAGCGGGCGGTTGACCCGGCCCTCCTCGCCCTTCTCGGCCAGCGGACTCAGCCGTTCGGCGGTCAGCGCGCGCAGTTCGGCGCACCATTGCTGCTCGTCCGGTCCCAGCGCGAATACGGTCACGAGGCGGCTCCCTGGTAGCGGTCCTCTATCGCGGTCTGTTGACTGCCGTCACGAACACGTTACGCTGACGACGGATCCGAACGGCAGTCCTCGCCCGCAGAACGCGCAGCAAACCGAGCAGTCCCCGACCGGTTCCCACACCGGCCTCCACCGTCTTCCATTCCTCCCCCGGCCGCCCGTCGGCCCACGCCCTAGGGGGGCACCCGTCATGGAGCTACGGTCCTCGGCACATACCGACACCTTCGCGCGCGACCGGCTGCCGCCCCCCGACCAGTGGCCGCACCTCACCGATCTGGGCTATCCCGACCAGCTGAACTGCGGCGCCGAACTGCTGGACGGCACCATCGCCCGGCTCGGTGCCGACCGGCCGGCGGTCCGCGACGCGAGCGGCCCGGTCTGGACGTACGGTCAGCTGCGCGCCCAGGTGGACGCGATCGCCCACGCGCTCACCGACCGGCTGGGGGTGCGGCCGGGCAACCGCGTCGTGCTGCGCGGTCCCACCACGCCCTGGCTGGCCGCCTGCTGGCTGGCCGTGATGAAGGCGGGGGCGGTCGCGGTGACGGTGCTGGCCGCCCAGCGCCCCGAGGAACTCGCCACGATCTGCGCCATCGCGCAGGTGCGGTTCGCGCTGTGCGACGCGCGGGCCGTCGACGATCTCGCCAAGGCCGAGGTCCCGGGGCTGCGCATCACCACGTTCGGCGGGGACGGTCCGGACGATCTGCGGCAGTTCGCCCGGCCGGGCGGCGCGCCCTACCCGGCCGTGGCGACCTCCGCCGACGACGTCGCGCTGATCGCCTTCACCTCGGGCACCACCGGGCGCCCCAAGGGCTGTATGCACTTCCACCGCGATGTGCTCGCCATCGCCGACACCTTCTCAGCGCAGGTGCTGCGCCCGGAGCCGGACGATGTGTTCGCCGGCAGTCCGCCGCTCGGTTTCACCTTCGGCCTCGGTGGACTGGTCATCTTCCCGCTGCGGGCGGGCGCGTCGGCGTTTCTCGCCGACTGGGGCGGGCCGAGGCAGCTGCTCGCCGATATCGCGGCACACCGGATCTCGGTGCTGTTCACCGCGCCGACCGCCTATCGCGCGATGCTGCCCGAACTCGCCGGGCACGAGGTGTCCTCGCTGCGCCGGTGCGTGTCGGCCGGGGAGAATCTGCCGGCCGCGACCTGGCAGGCCTGGCACGAGGCGACCGGTCTGCGGATCATCAACGGGATCGGCGCCACCGAGCTGCTGCACATCTTCATCGCGGCCGCCGACGACGCGATCCGCCCCGGGATGACCGGACTGCCGGTCCCCGGCTTCCAGGCGCGGGTGGTGGGCCCGGACGGCGCACCGCTGCCGGACGGCGCGCCGGGGCTGCTGGCGGTCCGCGGGCCGACCGGCTGCCGCTACCTCGCGGACGCCCGGCAGACGGAGTACGTACGGGACGGGTGGAACATCACCGGCGACACCTATGTCCGCGAGCCCGACGGCTACTTCCGCTATGTGGCCCGCGCGGACGACATGATCATCTCGGCGGGGTACAACATCGCGGGCCCCGAGGTGGAGGACGCGCTGCTGCGGCACCCCGATGTGACCGAGGCGGCAGTGGTCGGCCGGCCCGACGAGGACCGCGGACAGGTGGTGGTCGCCCATGTCGTGCTGCGGGACGGCGTCCCCCGGGGCGACGAGACCGTCGCCGCGCTGCGCTCCTTCACCAAGACCCGCATCGCGCCCTACAAATGCCCGCGCGAGATCGTCTTCCACACCTCGCTGCCGCGCACCCCGACCGGCAAGCTCCAGCGTTTCCGGCTGCGGGAACCCGATCTAGAGTGACCCGGTGAACGACCCGCACACGCAGCCCACCCCACGGTCCCTGATCGTCACGTTCTACGGCGCCTACGGACGCGGCGAACCCGGCGCCCCGGGCGGCCCGGCCGCCCCGGTACCGGTGGCCGCCCTGATCCGGCTGCTCGGTGCGCTCGGGGTCGATCCGCCGTCGGTGCGCTCCGCGGTCTCCCGGCTCAAGCGGCGCGAGCTGCTGACCCCCGCCCGGACGGCCACCGGCGCGGCCGCGTACGGGCTGTCCGACGCGGCCCGCCAGCTGCTGGACGACGGCGACCGCCGGATCTTCGGCCGGCCCGCCGCGCGGCTGTCCGACGGCTGGGTGCTGGCCGTCTTCTCCGTCCCCGAGGAGGAGCGGCACAAGCGCCATCTGCTGCGCTCCCGGCTGGCCCGGCTCGGCTTCGGCACCGCCGCGCCGGGTGTGTGGATCGCCCCCGCGCAGCTCTACGAGGAGACCCGGCACACCCTGGAGCGGCTGCAACTGGACCCGTACGTCGACCTGTTCACCGGTACGCACGCCGGCTTCGCCCCCACGGCGGATGCGGTCGCCCGGTGGTGGGACCTGGATGCCATCGCCGCACAGCACCGCGCCTTCCTCGACGCGCAGGAGCCGGTGCTCCAGCGCTGGTCGCGGCGCCGCTCGGTGCCCCCCGAAGCGGCCTATCGCGACTATCTGCTGGCACTGGACGCCTGGCGCCGACTGCCGTACGCGGATCCCGGACTGCCCTCTCCCCTCCTGCCTGAGGACTGGCCGGGCGGCCGCGCGGCGGACGTGTTCGGCCGGCTGCACGCCAAACTCCGGGACGCCGGGGCCCCCTACGCGCACGAGGCGATGGCCGGGGCGTAGCGGCCCCCGCGCACCGGCCTCAGCGGCGGCGCTGCTGGGCCCCCACCTTGACGCCCGAGCGCGGCCGGGCGGCGGCGATCACGGACACCACGTCCTTGAAGGAGCCGCACATCCGGGTGCCGGCGACCCCGGCGAGCTCGCCGAACGTGCCGACCCCGTAGGTCACCGCGACCGGTTCCATGCGCGCGGTGACCGCCATCCTCATGTCCCCCACGGTGTCCCCCACATACGCGCTCTGCCAGGCCGCGACACCGAGCCGGCCGGCCGCCCGCAGCACCATCTCCGGGTGCGGTTTGCCGCGCCGGACCATGTCCTGGCCGATGACCGGGCCGACCAGGTCGCGGATGCCCATGACGTCGAGCAGCGCCTCCGCGCTGCGGGTGGTCTTGGACGTGGCGACGGCCAGCTCGACCCCGTGGGCGCGCAGCGCGGACAGCCCCGCGGTCACGCCCGGGAAGAGCAGCTGCGGCCCCAGGCACAGCACTTCGTAGGCGAAGAGTTCGCGGTAGCGGGAGATCGCGGCCTGCACCCGGCCGTCGTCCTCGGGCCTGCCCAGCAGCCGGCCGAAGGCGGGGCCGGGAGGCTTGCCGATCGCGGCGGCCGCCTGCCGTGCGGTCACCGAACATCCCTGCTCCGAGGCCACCTTGATCAGCAGTTTGCTGATCGCGGGGAGGGTGTTGGCAAGGGTGCCGTCCAGGTCGAAGACGGCGGCCCGGATCGTCTCACCTCCGGCGCCCCGTACACCTCTTACGGGACGTTCGCCGACTTCCGTTGCTACGCGCATGGCTGGAGACCTTTCCGAATTGCGATGGGGGGTGCAGGGGCTCGGGTGACGTTGCTGGCTCGGCTGATGGGGCGGCCTGCGGTCGACGACTGGTTTCGGCAGCGGCGGTCTCGCCATGGCGCACCGCCGTCCGGGGCGGCACGCAACCGTCGAGGCGGCGCATCGGAAGGGAACGTCCCGTTTACCGCCTTCGGAGATTTAAAAACCGCCTGCGCTGTTTGTCAATGCATCCCCGTGTCCCCTGACGGGTCGACAACATCCCTTTGCGCAGCCAGACTGGGGGCGCATGGCCCCCGGGAGGTGCCGAGCGCCGGATCGAGCGAAAGATCGTCACCTTCGCGTCAGGGCCCGCTAGTTCCGGCCAATCCCGTGAAGCATATCGAACCGCATGGTTGGTTTTCTATGTAGACTGCAATGAGCTCGCAGCCGTACTAGAGACGGGACGGACACCGTGCCCACCCAGCATCGCGCCATCCAGAGCCGCCAGGCACTCATCCGCTCGGCCGCAGAGACCTTCCTGGAGAAGGGGGTTCCCGCAGCGGGCATGGTCGAGATCAGCCGGCGGGCCCGGCTGAGCAAGGGAGCCCTCTACTTCCACTTCACGTCGAAGGACGACCTCACGCTCGCGGTGCGGGACGCGGCGCTGGAGGCCCTGCAGGAGCTCGAAGACGCCTTCACCCGCTCCACGCAGCCGCTGACCACCGCCGTACGGGACTTCACCACCGCGCTGTTCGGCCGGGTGGAGTCGGACGCGGTGCTCCGCGCCGGCTTGCGGCTGCGGCCGGAGACCGCGCCGGGGCTCGGTATCTACGCCCTGGAGCAGCGCTGGTACGCGCTGTTTCTCGACAAAGCGGTGACCTGCGGGACCGGCGGGCCGGCCGGGCCGCATGCGACGGACACCGAACCGCGGCGGACGGCCCAGCTGTTGACCTCGATCGTGGTCGGTCTGCTGCATCTGGGCGGTGAGGACGGGACGTGGTGGGACCGCGAGGCCATCGTCGACCTGTGGGCGCTGCTGCCGGCCGCACCGGGCCGGATCCCGGCCGCCGTCCCGGCTCCGGCGCAGCTTCCGGCGGCCGGCTGAACCGGGCCCGCCCCGGTCCTCAGGCCCCGGCCTCACAACGCGACCAGCACGGCCCCGATATGACGACCCTGCGTCAGTTCGCGCAGCGCCTGCGGCGCCTGTTCGATCCCCTTCAGAAGGGCGTGCGGGAAGACCAGCGTGCCCTCCCGCAGGCCCTGGCCGAACTCCTTCGTCCACTCCTGCGGCAGGTCCGGGTGGGCGTGCAGCCCGAACCCGCGCAGGGCCACCCGCCGCGTGATGATCAGCCCCGGGTCCAGCTCCACCGGGGCGATGTCGCCGCGGTCCCCGCCCAGCTGACTGGAGAGCGCGCCGACCAGCGCGAACCGCGCATCGGGGCGGGCCACCGCGAGCGCCGCCGTCAGCTGTTCGCCGCCGACGGTGTCCAGCAGCACATCGATACCGCCCGGCGCGGCCCGCCGCAGCTGCCGCTCGATCGGCCCGGCGCCGCGCACGATCGTGTCGTCGTAGCCCAACTCGGCGCGCAGCCGCGCGGCTTTGCGCTCCGAGCCGGTGCTGCCGACGACCCGCCCGGCGCCCAGCCGCCGCGCGAGCTGCCCGGCCATGCTGCCCACGCCGCCCGCCGCGCCACTGATGAACACGGTGTCCCCCGGCCTGACCTCGGCGGCCCGGCGCAAGGCGCCCCAGGCGGTCGCCCCCTGCGACAGATGCGCGGCAGCGGTCGGCAGCGCGTCCGGGTCGAGGCGCCGTACGCGCGACGCGTCGACCGCTGCGAACTCCCGCCATCCGCAGGGGTGCTGGACCAGATCGCCGGGGGTGAAGCCGCCTCCGGGCGCCGCCACCACCTCGCCGACCGCCGCGCCCCACAGCGCCTCACCCAGTACGAATGAGGGCATCGGCAGCCGGATTCCGGTCATCTGCGACCGCATCACCGCGGTCACCGCCATCAGGCGGTTGCGCACCAGCACCTCTCCCGCCCGCGGCTCGGGCACCGGGACCTCGGCGATCGTGAAGTGGCGTGCCGTCAGCTCGCCTTCGACCCGGTCCGCGAGCCGGACCTCGCGGTGTACGGCGGGTATGGCGGGGACGACGGTGGGGGACATCGGACAGCTCCTCGCGCTCGTAGCACTCGATGATGCCGCCCCGGAGGACGTCACCGGTTCACGCCCGAGGGGCCCCGCCTCCGGACCGGGCGCAAATTCAATACCGCATGGTTGGCTTCTTTATGATGCGGAAATAGACTGCGCGGCCACGGGCAGCGGGTCGCACTCAGGCACAACAACTCCAAGAGAGCATACGGAGGATGATCGGTGGTCAAGCAGGAACGCGCAGTGCGCACCCGACGCGCCGTCCTCGAAGCGGCGGCTCATGTCATCGGCACCCGCGGGTACCAGGCCGCCACGATGGCCGAGATCATCCAGCGCGCCGGGGTCACCAAAGGAGCGGTGTACTTCCACTTCACGTCCAAGGACGCACTGGCCCGCGCGGTCATAACGGAGCAGACCGATCCCTTTCTGCCGCAGGTCAGCGAGTCCCGGCTCCAGGACGCCATCGACTTCACCCACCAAGTGGCACTGGCCCTGCGCAGCGATCCGTTGCTCCAGGCCGGCACGCGGATCGCGGTGGAGACGACCTTCAGCGAGGATCCGCTGGTGCCGTACCAGGCGTGGACCGACATCATCACCACGATGTTCACCGAGGCCCGGGACAACGGTGAATTACTGCCCGGGGTGGCACCGGACCGGGCGGCCGAGTTCTTCGTCGCCGCCTACATGGGCGTGCAGTTGTTCTCGCGCGCCGCGACCAACCGCGCCGATCTCCCGGAGCGGGTCACGGCCCTGTGGAAGCACACACTTCCGGGCCTCGCCTCGCCCGGTGCGCTGAGCCATCTGGATCCGCACGGCCGCTGCGTCAAGGTCTCGGTCTGACGTTCCGGGCCACCGCCCTGGCGGAGCCGACGGCTCCTTCCCGGCTCTGGAAAACAAACCACATGGTCCGTATCTTAGTGTTTTGGGCCGTGACCAAGCCTCAGCCCGTCAGGGCGCTGAGAGCCGCACCACAGAAAGGAACCACCTATGGCCAGCGCCACGCTCACGCCGTACTTGCGCGATCAGCGCCACGACATCGGAGGCGGGTCCGCCGACGGAATCCGACCGTCGTCGCTCACCACGACCGTGCCGCGCGAGTACGTCCACCGCAACGCGTTGTCCGAGGTGTTCCTGACGAACTGGCGGCGTGGTGGCGCGGATACCTGGGTGGTCAGCGCCCAATGGCCGCGCGCCCACACCTTCTACGGGCCGCTCCACGGGATGCACGACCCGATCCTGCTGATAGAGACGGTGCGGCAGGCCGGCATATTACTGAGCCATGTCGCGCACCGGGTGCCGCTCGACCACCCGATCATCTGGCAGCGGGTCCGCTACGACCTCGCGCCACAGGCACTGCGCACCGCGCAGCACCCCGCCGAGGTCGAACTGCACATCACCGACCGCGACATGGTCCACCGCGGCAAGCGGCTGGTCAGCGCCCTCCAGGAGTTCCGGATCCGGTGCGACGGCGCCGAGCTGGCCTCCGCGACGCTCGACTACTCCTGTCACAGCCCGGCCGTCTACCGCCGGCTGCGCGGCGAGTACGGCGATCTGGCGTTCGCCAACTCCCGTACGCTGCCGCTGCCCGGGGCCATGAGCCCGCAGCTGGTCGCCCGGGAACACGACCGCGATGTGGTGCTCTCCCCCACCGACCGCCCCGACCGCTGGCAGCTGCGGGTGGACACCTCGCACCCGGTTCTCTTCGACCACCCCGTGGACCACGCCCCCGGCATGCTGATGGTCGAGGCCGCCCGGCAGGCCGCGCAGGCCGCCACGCCCGGCGTCACCCTGCCGGTCTCGATGGAGTGCTCCTTCTCGCGCTACGCCGAACTCGACGCGCCGATCTGGGTACAGGCGCGGACCACCGGCCGGGGCGACGACGACCGCCGGCAGGTCGAGGTCACCGTCGAACAGCACGGCCGGCCGGTCGTCTCGGCGCAGGTCAGCTGCGTACCGACACCGCCCTGACCGGCCCCCCCGGCCGACCACCGCACCGGCCCGCCGGACCCCTGACCGGCCTCTCCGCCGGCCCGTCGGCGTCCTTGCGGACCGGCCCCGCGAACGGCCCCGCCCCGCTGCCCGTGCCTCCCCGTCACCGCAGCGTGAGGCGGGGCTTCGGCGCGTCCAGGCGTCCGGTGGGCGGAGTGCGGCTGCCCGCCTGGTAGGGGAGCGGCCAGGGCGCGCCCGGTCCGGCGTACCCCTGCTCGGCGGCGGCGTGCAGCGTCCAGTGCGGGTCGTACAGATGCGGTCTGGCCAGCGCGCACAGGTCCGTACGTCCGGCCAGTACCAGGGAGTTGACGTCGTCCCAGGAGGAGATGGCGCCGACCGCGATGACCGGCACGCCGAGGGTGTTGCGGATACGGTCGGCGAACGGGGTCTGGTAGGAGCGGCCGAAGTCGGGGCGCTCGTCGGGCACCACCTGGCCGGTGGACACATCGATGGCGTCGGCGCCGTGCTCGGCGAAGGCCCGCGCCATCGCCACCGCGTCCTCCGCGGTGGTGCCGCCGTCCGCCCAGTCGGTCGCGGAGATCCGGACCGTCATCGGACGCCCGGCCGGCCAGACGGCCCGGACCGCGTCGAAGACCTCCAGCGGGAAGCGCAGCCGGCCGGTGAGGTCGCCGCCGTAGGCGTCGGTGCGGTGGTTGGTGAGCGGTGAGAGGAAGCCGGAGAGCAGATAGCCGTGGGCGCAGTGGAGTTCGAGCAGGTCGAAGCCCGCCCGGGCGGCGGACTCGGCGGCGTGGACGAACTGTTCGCGGAGGGTGGCGAGTTCGGCTTCGGTCAGGGCGTGCGGGGTCTGGTTGACGCCGGGCCGGTAGGGCAGCGCGGAGGGCGCCACGAGGGGCCAGTTGCCGTCCGGGAGCGGCTGGTCGATGCCGTCCCACATCAGCCGGGTGGAGCCCTTGCGGCCGGAGTGGCCCAGCTGGACGCCGATGGCGGTGCCGGGGGCGGAGGTGTGCACGAAGTCGGTGACCCGGCGCCAGGCCGTCTCGTGCTCCGGCGCGTACAGCCCCGTACAGCCGGGCGTGATCCGCCCCTCGGGGCTGACGCACACCATCTCCGTCATCACCAGTCCGGCCCCGCCCAGCGCGCGGGCGCCGAGATGGACGAGGTGGAAGTCGCCGGGGGTGCCGTTGTTGTCCGCGGCGGAGTACATGTCCATCGGGGAGACCACGACCCGGTTGCGCAGGGTCAGCTCACCCAGCCGGAAGGGCAGGAACATCGGGGGTGTGCCGGGCGGGGTGCCCGCCTCGTCCTCGACGGCCGCGACGAATCCGGGGTCGCGCAGCCGCAGGTTGTCGTGGGTGACGCGGCGGCTGCGGGTGAGGAGGTTGAAGGCGAACTGGTGCGGCGGCTGGTCGAGATAGGTGGC
>Ga0207426_1000792_pt1 | contig 34358 bp, 12 predicted proteins | sample AraplaMF_Cvi_mMS_FD_184265 | JGI IMG/M metagenome (GOLD analysis project Ga0207426, IMG submission 184265) | Arabidopsis root microbial communities from the University of North Carolina, USA - plate scrape MF_Cvi_mMS (SPAdes) (version 2) | ecosystem: Host-associated > Plants > Roots > Endosphere... | reverse complement strand
AAAGGCGTTAATTCTACTTCGGAGCAGTCGGCCGCAGCGGCTTCCTGGGCCGGGGCGCGGGTTTTTGATGGTGATCTTGCCGAAGGGATCAGGGAGCTAAAAGCCGGATCTGGGAAACCTATCTTAGCAATTGGCGGCGCGGGATTTATGCAGAGCCTCATTGCAACGGGTCTCATCGATGAGTTCCACCTGGCCATTCATCCTGTCGTATTGGGTTCAGGGTTGCCGATTTTTACCGGTGTTGAAATACCGCTTTACATGAAATTGTCGGATGTAAAGACTTTCCCTGGAGGAGTCATAGCAAAGACGTACAGCGCATAATTTTTTATCTGAGGAGGTGAGTGTATCAGACAAGGCACTCAAAGCAAGACGATAAAAGTGGTGAAACAATAATGTTGATTTAAATAAAGCAACCCTCACAAAATGAAATGTCCCCCAATCTTGTCTAAAGTTAGGGGACATTTCATTTTGTGAGGGATACTTTCTAAATAACTACGCCCATTTTAGTTATCCCACCAAACCTTTGTACGCTGTATGGCCGTTTGCTGGGGCTGTGCATTCGTTAATATCTCGCTTTGCGGATATAATAGCCTTCGGGGGATGTCTATCAATGCGCCGTCTACTTTCTGCAATTTTGGAAAGCCTGTCCTCCTCCAGTCGTTATACGTTTCAAAATTAAAAATATTAGCAACCGCTTTTTCTTCCATGATCAGCTGCAAGGCATTGCTGCCGGTTAGTTTTCGGCTGTTTACATATGCAATGGCAGCAGCGGAAGTAGTATCAATACCGAGTTTGAACAGATGTGAATTGATGGCATTTACGTATACCGGCTGCGCTGCGGCATAACCGCTGGTGATCAGCAGGGCCTCTGCCTGTATGAATAGCGCTTCTGAATAACTGAATATGTAGTTGGAAGATGATTTCGCGCCATACAAAGCGGCAGGATAGGAGTACTTCGCCAGGTCCCCGGTGGGCGTACCTATCTTTCTACCAGTATATAATCCTGTTGCCGTAGCGGGAGCAATCATCTTCGGCAGCCTTGGATCATTCCTGTTACGCAATGAATCTATCAGTGTGGCATTCATCACATAGGTGGTTACCGGTGTAAAGGTAAGGTACCAGATATTTTCCGATCCGGCCGCACCAGTGTAAGTAAACTTAAAATCGTCGTTGTTGGATGTCATGCCATTCTTTAAAGCAGTCATCGCATTTTCCGCCTGCGTTTTAGCAGTATACCCGGGCGCTTTTGTGAGATGTATATAATACCTGGCTTTCAGCGACCAGGCGAGCTTACGCCAGGCGCTCATATTACCGTTGTAAAAATAGTCGTCGCCCGTGGGGCTCTTCGGACTGCTGTTTTTATCGATGTTGGCAATAGCATCGCTGAGCAACGACTGGATACTTTTATAGATATCCTCCTGTTTGTCGTAAGGCACCTTGAAAACACCGCTGCTAAAACCTTTGGAGTAAGGAATATCTCCCCAGAAATCAGTAGCTGTTCCAAGGGTATAAGCAGTCAGTATTTTAGCGATGGCTGCATAGTTCCAGTTGTTATTCGCTTCCGCTTTTTTGTTGAGAGAAATCAGGTTGTTGAGCGAGGCAACGTAAAAGGCGGACCAGTCGCCATCCATATCAATGTTAAACAGCTGATAGCTACCTACATAAGGATTCAGCTGGTTGGCAGCTATATTCTGCACATAATTCTGTATAATGATCCCTGCATTACCGCCCTGGATATTATCGGAAATGTTCAGTGCCACCGGCGCCAGGATCAATGATTCCTGTACATCTGTTGGATTGTTGGGATCTTTGTTTATATCGAGGAATTTTTTACAGCCCTGTAAACAAAGACCTGCAAGCAGCAGTATATAAAAAGACTTTCTCATGTTGATAAATTTTAGTGGTGCTGGCATACTAAAAACTGAATTTTAGTGAGAAGTTGATAGCGCGCGCTGTAGGCGTAGAAAACGCATAAATGCCCTGTGAACTGTTACCCGTGCCGTAGGAGCTTACTTCCGGATCAGCGCCGGTAAAGTGCGGGCTGTAGATCCAGAGGTTTCTGCCGGCTACTGCCAACGAAGCAGATTTAAAGGGCGTTTTAGCCAGGAAGGAGGCCGGCAGGAAGTACGAGAGACTTACATTCCGCAACTTGACATAAGTGCCGTCCTGTATGGTAGATTCGTATTGCCTGGTTTGGTAGTATGTTTGTGCATCTACTTCCACGTTGTTGGACTTCCCGTCTACCTCACTGATTCCTTTCACCACCATTTTACCACGATTAGCTGTCACTTTCGCAGTGCCGTAATAAAAGCCGGCTGCTTCTACATCATTTTGTATATCACCGCCTTTCTTCATGTCAAAGAAAAAGGAAAAGCTGAATTGTTTATAACGGAAGCTGTTATCCATGCCGGCGAGCCAATCAGGGTTAATATCGCCTACAATGCCCTGTTGCGGATCCACTACCGGTAACCCACTGGCGTCGATGAGTAGCTCACCGTTATCAGCGCGCTTATAACGGTTGCCATAAAAGATATTATAAGGTTCTCCTTTGATCAGGCGTCCCAGCTGATCAATACCTGGTCCCAGTGTAAGCACCTCGTTTTTGATCTTCGAAAAGTTCAGGGTAATATTCCAGCTGAAATCTTTTGTCTTCACGGGAGTGGCGCCTAACAACAGTTCTATTCCCTTGTTGGATATTTTTGCCGAGTTAAAAGTAGTATTCGCGAAACCGGTGGCATTCGAGATTTGTGAACCCGGAATCAGCCCGTTTTTGGAGCGGCGGCTAAAATAAGATCCTTCAAAGGTGATCCTGTCTTTCAGGAAACGCATTTCAAGCCCAGCTTCATACTCATTGAGCCTTTCATTGATGAGCGATGGATTACCCAACGCAGATGTCAGTAAAAACCCCTGCTGCCCCTGGAACGGGAACAGGAAATAACCGGCATTTGTGTTCCTGCCGGCCTGTACATAAGGGGTAGATAACGCATACGCCCCTACGCCATCGTTACCCACGGTAGCATAACTCAACCGCACTTTTCCGAAGTTAATAACATTGGAAGCCTTGGGTCCCAGGAATTCCGAAAAGATAAAACTGGCGGCGGCCGATCCGTAAGGGTAAAAATTTTTATCCGGATTAAGAACAGAACTGCCGTCATACCTGCCGGTTAATGACAGGTTAAGGAAGCGGTTGTACTCAATATTAGCCTGTGAGTAGAAGCCCACTTTCCTAAGCTGGGTATGGCTTTCGGTACCGGTGATAGTAGTACCGGACGATAAGTTATTAAAGTCGGTAACATTCAGCCCGGTGCCATTGATATTCATGTACTGATTGTAGGTAGTATAAATGTTATTACCCAGCAACAGGTTCACGTTAAATTTGCCAAATGTTTTTGTGGCGTTGACGATCAGGTCATTGTTGAATTGCCGGAAGTTGATGTTCTGGTTCCTGATCTGTCCTGTAAGACCGATCTGCGGACTTGGTTGTTCTGTGTATTTATCGGACTCTGTGTAAATGTCGGCGCCTACTCTTTCTGTAATAGTAAGCCAGCTCGTAGGAGTAATGTTGGCGGTAAATACCGGCAGAAACCTGTTGACGGTGGAATTGTTGTTGATGTTATCGAGCGTCCACAGCGGCATGTTCCTGGAATAGCGGTAGCCGCGCTGGGTGCCATCTGGTTGGAGCACCGGGTAAGGATTCCAGGATACGGGTTGGAGCAGCAGCACAAACAGAGGGCCGTTACTGGCGCCTTCCGGCAGCCGGTCCTGGTTGGAGTTGCTGTATCCCAGCTGAAAAGTAGTGCTTACATACTTGCCTATCCTGGAATTATATTTTGCAAAAAAGGAATGCCGCTTAAAATCATTTCCCGGCATTATGCCTTTCTGGTTGAAATAAGAATAGCTGAGAAAGTAGTTGGAATTATTGTTGCTGCCGGAAGCAGCAATAGTATTGTTGGTAGTAATACCGGTACGGAAAAAATCGTACGGATCATAGGTGGGTGCAGACTGGCCGTTTACCCTGAGGGTATCCATGCGGGGGCCCCAGGAAAGACTTGTTTTCCTGTCGGCATCTTCACCGTTATAAAAGATACCGGCGGCGCCTTGCCCATAAGTAGTTTGCCGTTCCGGCAACAGCGGATGTTCAAAAGAGGCGTCCGACGAAAAACTGAATACCGGCTTTTTATCCACGCCACCGTTTTTGGTGGTGATAAGCACCACGCCCCGGGCGCCGGAAGAACCGTACAATGCTGTAGCGGCAGCGCCTTTAAGGATATTCACATTTTCAATAATCGCCGGGTCGATATCTGCGATACGGTTTACACCTGAACCTGCCGCTCCCCCTCCTATATTGCCGGTTTCTGTGTTATCTACCGGTACGCCATCAATTACAAACAAAGCCTGGTTTTCCCCGGTAGGAGAAGAATTGCCCCTGATAACAATGCGGGAGGAAGCGCCTGCATTACCGGAAGAACTGGTGATCTGTATGCCAGGCACCTTACCTGCCAACGTATTCACGAGGTTGGGTTCCTTGGTTTTTAACAGCTCCTCCCCGTTCAGCTGCTGGGAGCTGAAGGTAAGATTGCGCTTTTCCCGCTTTACTCCCAGCGCCGTTACTACTACCGCAGTCAGTGCGGAGGTATTGCTGGTTAAAGTAATGGAGAAGGTAGTGCGGGTTCCCACCGGCACTTCCGTATTAAGGAACCCAATGCTGGAAATAACCAGCGAATTTTTTTCATCTACCATTAATTTAAAAGTTCCGTCGGAACCACAGGTGGTGACGCCCTTACCGCCTTTTTCCCGGACGGTAGCGCCGATAACAGGCGCGCCGGACGAATCGGCGACAATGCCTGTAACCGCTCTCTTCTGCGCTGCGGCAGAAAAGGACAAGAGAGCAAGAAAACATACCACGCATAGCGGTATAAAGCATCCTGATACTGCTGATTTTGCTGATAGTGCCATTTTAATGAACGTTTGGTTGACAGTTGAAAGCCCTCATAGAATAGTAGCACAATAAAAGTAGGTGTAAGCAACAAACAGGTATGCAGAATAATTAACCGATTGTAAACATATATTATCCTAAAGTTCTTAACAGTGTTAATTTATGAGTATGTTAAATGTCGTATAGACAATAATATGAATAAGAAAACGTAAGATAGTTTTTGGCCTGGAATTTTACTACGACGGCTGTTTATTAGTGGGGAATGCGGCAGATATTATGAGGGCGTGAGAGGTTAACTTACCATCTGGCGGGGTCAGGCAAAACCACAGATAATCAATCAAAAAGACATCTAAGAATTCATACTTCTAAGTTTTTTTTATTACCTTCATTACGTTAGATTTCCTCGAAGAAAATGACCAAAAATATTGGCCCTGAGAAACAGTAGCTCGTTATACCACCAAGCAGCATGCAAGTCCCTGCAACAGGTCTTTCCACCGTATCATTGGATACCTGCAAACAGTTCATACATATCCTCATGATAAAAACAACCGAAATGAAAAAACTTAACATCATGGCATTCGCCGTACTGGCATTAACGGCGGCAAGCGCCCGTGTGTCCGCGCAGGAAACGGCATCAGCAACAGCAACAGCCACTATTGTAACTCCGATCAGTATTGTAAAAGATGTGGACATGAATTTTGGTAATGTGGCTGTTCAATCCACTACCGGAGGAACCGTGGTATTGACTCCGGCAGGCGTTCGTTCCCGTACAGGAGGTGTAACCCTTCCCACCACAGCTACCGGAACCATTACTGCCGCCTCATTCACTGTAACAGGTACCGGCAATTATACCTACGCTATTACATTGCCTTCTACCGCGTTAACTATCACCAGCGGCGCCAATACAATGACCGTTACCAATTTCACCAGTACTCCGTCAGGCGTTGGTACCCTTACTGCAGGTACACAAACCCTCACAGTTGGCGCTACATTGAATGTCAGCGCTGCACAGCCGGCCGGCACATATGTTTCAGGAACTCCTTTTGATGTAACAGTGAACTATAACTAACCGGCAACACGCCCGTTTCCGGATAATTTTAATCAACACCCTGTATAGCGCGCACCTGGTTTGCGGCTATAATCGTTATTTATCCTAAAGTGTGAAGCCATGAAAATATCGGTACGCCCGAATGTTTCCCCGATGACATGTCTCCTTCGTTCTGTGGCTGCTGTGCTGCTATGCTGTTGCATAACGATCCATAAAGCGGGGGCACAGGGCAACCTGTTGGTTACGCCGGTGCGTGTTGTTTTTGAAGGTCAAAAACGTGCGCAGGAATTAAACCTGGCTAACGCAGGTCAGGATACTGCCAGGTATCTTATTTCATTTGTTGAAATAAGGATGAACAAGAACGGCACTTTTGAACAGATCAACGAACCGGATTCCGGGCAACAGTTTGCCAGTAAATACCTTCGTTTTTTTCCCCGCAGCGTAGTGCTGGGCCCCAATGAAGCACAGTTGATAAAATTACAGCTGACCAACGCCGGCGAGTTAGCTGCCGGAGAATACCGCTCCCACCTGTATTTCAGAGCAGTGCCGGATGAAAAACCTGCAGGCGAAAATATTCCCCTGAAAGACAGCAACAGCATTAATGTTAAACTCACCCCGGTTTTTGGAATCACCATCCCGGTTATTATCCGTGTGGGCGAAACCAAGGCCAGTGTAAAGCTGACCGATCTTTCAGTAGACCACGTTAATGCGCCGGCACTGAACCTGCAACTTAACAGGATGGGCAACTCCTCGGTATATGGCGATGTAACGGTAGACTATATTTCGCCGCAGGGAAAAGTAACCCAGGTAGCAGTAGCAAGGGGATTGGCTGTATATACACCCAACACGCAACGTCAGCTTCACCTCGCACTCGAAAATAAACCGGGGATAAATTATCGAACCGGGAAATTGCATGTGTCTTATTCAACAACGTCTAAAACAGTTACCGAACAACTGGCTCAGGCCGAATTGAAATTATAGGAGGCAGGCATCAACCAAATAACGCTCCTATGGAAGTGATTATACATTGGTTAATTCATCAGTTTCGTATCAAAAAACTCCGCAGGGTTCCCGATAATGGTGCTCCCTGTATGGCTGTATATGCAATAAAACTGCTGATGGCAGGAGCACTTTTTCTTCCCGCTTGTTTGTTTGCTCAAACCAGCTGGAAAGGCACCGCAAGCACCGTCTGGTCTAACAGTGCCAACTGGACAGCCGGTGTACCCAACGCCACCACTGATGCTATAATAGGTAACGCCAGTTTTACAGGGCCATTTAGTCCGAATATCAGCACCAGCGCCAATTGTAAGTCCCTGACAGTGGGAGCCGGTGTAAATGCCACCCTAACGCTCAGTAAAAACCTGACAGTAGCCGGCAACCTGACCATCGCTGCCGGCAGTACCATTTCCCAGAAAGGCGTAACATTGACTGTAACCGGGAACTGGAGCAATTCAGGCACTTACACTACTTCCTCCACCAACGCAAGGGTCATCTTTTCCGGCAGCACACAAACAATTGGAGGTACTGCGGTTACGCCCTTCCGGAAATTGACCATCGGTACAGGAAGCACTACCACGCAAAATGTAAATATGACCATTGCCGGCACTTTTACCGTGAACGGCTTGTTTATCCCTGCTGATGTGAGCACACCGGTTGTGATCTCCGGAGCAGGTAGCACTACAGTAAGCCAGGGTGGCGTACTACGGGTAAATGCCCCCACGTATGCGGGTAACTATGGTCTCACGGGAACGGTTACACTCTCTGCCGGGAGCATTGTAGAATACAGTGATACGCTGACCAGCCAAACCGTGAGGAATAACCTTACTTATTCTACGCTCAGGATTAGTGGTAGCGGCACCAAAACCCTGGGAGGGAACCTGAATGCACTTAACTCCACCACGGCTGCCGTAGGTAATATAGAAGTACTCGCAGCCACACTGGACCTGTCTACCTTTACCGCAAACAGAGGCACCACCGTTGCCGGCGGCGGACTCACAGTAGCCAACGGCGCCACCTTAAAGGTTGGCGGCGCCAGTAATTTCCCTGTCAATTTTGGTACGGTTTCACTTAGCCTGACCAGCACAGTGGAATACAACGGCACCACCCAAACAGTAACAGCGGCCACCTATGGTAACCTTACTTTATCTTCGGGCAGTGGCGCTGCAGTAAAAACAATGCCCGCCACTGCTTTTACCATATCCGGTAATCTTACCTCAGCGATTGGCAGCGGCACGGCCGTAAGTTATACTGCCGCCGCTAATATCACCGTGAGCGGCAATGTTAATATCGGCGCATCCACCACATTTAACGGCGGAAGCTTCACAGTAACTACTTCCGGCAACTGGGTGAACAACGGCACTTTCAGCGGTGGCACAGGAACAGTTATACTCAACAGCGGCGGCGCTGCCATTAGCGGAAGCGGCACACATAATTTTAATAACCTGACAGCAGCTGCTACAAGTATCACAGGCGCCGCAGGCACTTCAATAACACTCTCCGGCAACCTTGCCACCACCGCTCCCGGTACTTTTAACCATGGTACCGGCGGTACGCTTACTATGAATGGAAGTAGTAAAACAATTACAGGTACCGGCATCTCTCTTGAAAACCTGACCATCTCCGGCTCCGTGAGTGCAGCAACAGGAATCACCATCACCGGTAATCTTTCTGTAACGGGAAGTTTCACCAACACTTCAGGTAATGTGATTATGAGCGGCGCCAGTAAAACCATTTCCGGCACCGGCACCATCAGTTTCGCGGGTTTATCCCTGTCAGGCAGCATTACTTCCTCCGCAGGATTCTCGGTCAATAATACACTGGATGTATCCGGCAGCTTTTCGGCCAGCGCCGGCACCGCAACTTTTACGGGCACCAGCTCCCTTAACGGTACGGCCAATCTTTTTAATGTTACCCTTAACGGTACTTCACTACAATTATCCACCAATTCAACGCTGGGAATCGCCAATACCTACACGGTTACGGCAGGAACACTGGATGTAACTTCCACCGTTCCCAATACCGTTAATTTTAATGGCAGCGGCACACAAACAATTGCTGCCGGCACTTTTAATAAATTGGTAGTCAGCAATGGCAGTACCAAAACCCTGGGGGGCACCGTAACGGTGAACAGTGATTTTACAATCTCGTCCGGCACCACATTCAACGCATCCGCTCAATCTCTTTCCATTTTGGGAAACTGGATCAACAACGGTACGTTCACTGCATCTACCAGCACCGTTACATTGAGCGGGGCCGCCAATACATCCGTTACCGGCGCATCTACCTTTAACATACTTACAGTAAATAAATCCGCTGCCATCAACCAGGTAACCCTGTTAAACAACATTTCTGTGGGAACGCTGAATATGACCAGCGGTACAGTAATTACAAGTGTCAATACGCTGACCATTACCAACAACAGAAGCGGCAACGGTATCATCCTTGGTAATATCCAGCATTCCCACGGTTTTAGCCTGGGCACAGCATACGCCTTTGAAAGCCCCAACAATACCGTTACCCTTACTGGTCTTAGCACCAACGGCTCCATTACAGTATCCGTTACGCCGCAAACGGTGACAGACTTTCCTTCCGGCGCCGCCATAAACCGGGAATATAATATTACAACCGGCGGAGGCATAACACTCGCTGCCACCACGCTTCGCTTTCACTACGAAGACGCGGAGCTGAATGGCAACGCAGAAGCGAGTCTCAGTATCTGGCGCAATACCGGCTCCGGATGGTCGGTATACGGTAACTCCGCTAACAGTACCACCTCCAATTATGTGGAACAGTTTACCATATTGGCGGCAAGTTTTACAGGACGTTATACCCTGGCCTCCTCCGTCAATGTTGTAAGATGGAATGGTTCCGTGAGCAGCGACTGGAATACGGCCGCTAACTGGACAATCGCACAGGGTAGCCCTTCCCGCCCACCTGGTGTAAATGATATCGCTGAAATTGGCACCATTGCATTCACCAATCAACCCACCATCAGTACCAGCGTTAATGTAAAAAGCATTTCCTTTGGCAGTACCCAGGCGGCCACACTTACGCTGGCTTCCGGTGGCTCGCTCACCACACAGGGCAATATTGCCGGGATATGGACCGCCAATGCTGCGCATACTATCAATGTTAATGATCAGAACCTTACGGTAAACGGTAGTCTTGTACTGAGTGACGGTACTGCAGGACATACGATCCAGCTCAACGTAGGTAACGGAAACGCTACCATAGCAGGATCTCTTACACAATCCGGTAACGCCGGTTTCAACTGCACCGGTACAGGAACGTTGAATATCGGTGACGATTTCAATTATTCCAATGGCACGTTTACAGCAGGCAGTGGTACGGTAACGTACAATGGTTCGGCAGTGCAATCAGTAGCCGGACTTACCTACAATCATCTCACCATTAATAAATCTGCCGGCAGTGCACAAATAAACAGCGCTACCACCGTAAACGGTAATCTTACCGTTAGCAGTGGCAACCTCAGCGTGAATGCTGCCACCAACATCACCGGAGATTTCGGGATGAGTGCAGGCGCCACCACCAACGGAGGAGCAGCCGCTATCACACTGGGCGGCAACTGGAATAACAGCGGCACGTTTACGCCTACAACCGGTAGCGTTAATTTTACCGGCAACAACACACAAACTATCAGCGCTACTACCTTCAATAACCTGGTTGTTAACAAAACAAGTGGCACAGCCTCGCTGACAGGTAATGTGGTAGTAAACGGCAACCTGTCTGTTAACAGTGGTACCCTTGGCTTATCCACATTTACCGCTAACCGCAGCTCCCAGGGCGGCATATTTACAATCGCCAGCGGCGCAACTTTAACAGCCGGCGGAACCGCCAATTTCCCTGCCAGTTACTCCCAGTACCAGCTCGGCAGCACAAGTACTGTTAACTATAATGCTGCCGGCGCACAAACAGTATCAGGCGGTATTTCATACGGACATCTGACGCTTAGCGGCAGCGGCACCAAAAGCCTGGCCGCCAACATAACGATAAATGGAGATCTGTTGATCGGCAGTGGCGTTACATTCAGTGCCGGCGCATTTACCACCAATTTGTACGGCAACTGGACTAACAGCGGCACCTTTACAGCAGGCACCGGCACCGTTACGCTTAATGGCAGCAGCAAAACCATTACAGGCAATACTACTTTCAACAGGCTGACCGTGTACGGCAGCTATGTGGTAGCCGGCAGCGACATTACTTACAATGGCCTGTTACAAATCATGTCAGGAGCCTCTTATGACGGTGGCAGCGGCTCTGCTACCGTAAGCGGGGACCTGACCAACAGCGGTTCGCTTATCAGCAATGGTGTAACCACTTTTACCGGTACCAGCCTCCAAACGATACGTTTCCTGAACGCCCTTGTTTCAAATTCCAGTGGCGTCATTAATTTCAATGGCAATGTTTCCCCCATCTTAAATTCTACAAGCCCCCCTACATTTGCCACACTGAATGTAAATAATACAGCGGGGATCAATCCAAGTGTGAACTGGCTTGTGCTGGTGGCGTTTAATATAAGCAATGGCGCCATCTTTAACGGCGGACTCCCCACGCATACCATTCGGGGTAGTTTTACCAACAACGGAACGGTAACCAGTTCCGGCACTTTGTATTTTAATCCTATTGCACCGCAGAACATCACGCTTACCGGCACTACTTTTTCCAGTACCGGCAACGTCATATTCGGTGGCAACGTAGCGCTTACCATTTCAGGCGCACCTACCACCCTTACAGACGTTACCATTGCTAATACAATAGGCGTTACCCCGAATACCAACTGGAACATCAACGGCGACCTGCACATCAATGGAAATTCAATTTTTAACGCCGGCAGCAACACGTTTACCGTGAACGGCGATATTGAAAGCAATGGTACGCTCAATGGAGGCACTTCTACGTTTAATATGACATCTCCCTCCGGAACGCTGACCGGCAGCGAAGGCACTACATTCTACAATCTTACCATCAACGGTAGCGTATTAACAGATGCAGATTTTAATATTGAACACAACTTCACCATCAATGGCGCTTTCGACGCCTCCGTTGGAACACCTACTATGACCGGCGCTACAGCCGCTGTTATCGGGGGAACAGCCAGTCCGTTTAACCTCGCACAGCTGGAGGTAGCAAAATCATCTACGGCCACTGTCACCCTTTCAAGGAGTCTGCGCCTGATGACATCACTGGCAATAACCGGAGGTACGCTGGATACCGGAGACTCTACTATTATACAGGATCCGGCCGGCGGCGGTTTGCTGCAAATAAACGACAGTACCCGTCTTATTGTGAGAGGTGTTTTTAGCTTACCGGCATTCGACAGCTACCTGCTCGATACGCTGAGCACCGTGGAATATGCGGGTAGCACACAAACCGTTTCTTCGGCCACGGCCTACGGCAACCTGACCATTTCTGCCGCCGGCACAAAAACAGCAACGGCTGCACTTACCATCCTGAATGACTTTACCCTGAGCAACGGCACTTTTGTACCGGGCAGTTTTACCGATACGCTAAGAGGCAACTGGAACATGAGCGGCGGAACATTCACTAATACCGGTTCTACCATTTACTTCTCCGGCAGCACCGATCAAACTGTTTCCTCAACCGGTGCTTTCAATCATATCAAAGTAAACAAGTCCACCGGATTGGTTTCCCTATCGACCAATGCAACCATAAACGGCACTTTAACATTTATGGCCGGAAAAATCAGGACGGGAACAAATACCGTCATCATTCCCGCCTCCGGCACAGTAAGCGGTGCAGGCCAGAGCACAGGATGGGTATACGGCCGGTTGCAAAAAAATGTTGCTACCGGTAGTAATATTACACGGCTCTATGAAATTGGTGATACGCTGAATTATACACCGGCAACAGCAGTATTCGCCAGTGTTGGCACTGCCGGGGATGTGCTCGCAACAGTTGCTGCTATTGCGCATCCCAATCTCGCGACCTCAGGTTTAAACACCAGCAAAAAAGTGACCCGTTACTGGACACTCACCAACAGCGGCGCCGTATTTACAACGGCAGCAGTAACGCTTAACTGGGTGGCCGCCGACGTGGATGCAGGCGCCACCACCGCCAACTTCAAGGTGGCCAGGTATAGCGGAGGTACATGGACGTTACCTGCTGTAAGTTCACCGCTTTCCACTTCCATCCAGGCAACAGGGCTCACTGCACTGGGCGATCTGGCAGTGGGAGAACTGTCTGCCGGTTCTATATGGACAGGCGCCGTCAGCACCAGCTGGTATGTTACCGGCAACTGGTCGTCGGGTGCAGTGCCTGTAAGTACCACCAATGTAACCATCCCAACCGGTCTTACTAACTACCCACTGATCAATACAGGAACAGCTATTGCGAACAACATTACCATACAAACCGGTGGTACAGTAACGGTAAATGGCGCCATACTCCAGTTAGGCGGTGTAATATCCAACACCGGCACCTTTACGGCAACAGCGGGCACTATAGAACTAAATGGCGCAGGAGCACAGGTAATCCCTGCAGCAACGTTTGCAACGAATACGCTGAAAAGCCTTACCATCAACAATACATCAGGTGTATCACTGGGAGGCACACTTAATATCAGCGGTATATTGAAAATAACCACCGGGCAACTTACTACTGGCGGCAACCTTACCTTATTGTCTACGGCCACGCAAACTGCGCTGATCGATGGCAGCGGAGCAGGACAAGTATCTGGCAATGTCACCGTACAGCGGTATATACCATCGGCTTTCGGGTACAAATATTTCAGCTCCCCCGTGCAGGCCGCCACGGTGAATGAATTTGCGGACGATATTAATCTCAATGCCACCTTCCCTTCATTTTACCGCTATGTAGAAAACCGTACCTCATCGGGATGGGTGGCTTATACCAGTACTTCGGGCGCGCTCACACCGATGCAAGGATATGCAGCACAGATGGGTACTTCCAATACACCCTTCACCGTAGATATCACCGGCGCGGTCAACAATCAAACAGTTACTGCGCCGGCGCTTACCAATAACAATCAACTATACACGCAGGGCTTTAACCTGGTGGGCAATCCATACCCTTCTCCTGTAGACTGGGATGCAGCTACGGGATGGACACGCACCAATGTGGATAACGCAGTATATTATTTCAATGCAGGTGCTGCCGATCAATATACCGGCACCTACAGCTCTTATATCAACGGCGTTTCCAGCGATGGTATCGCCAATAACCTGATTGCTTCCATGCAGGGATTCTTTGTGCATGTCAGCAATGGCACGTTCCCGGTAACAGGTACATTAGCAGTTAATAACAATGCAAGAGTCAATAACCTGTCGCCTGTTTTTCACCGTGTGCCGGTAAACTCCCCTATACTTCGGCTCAGTGCAGCATTTGCTGATGACGGAGGCCCCGCAGATCCGCTGGTAGTATATTTTGATGCCGCTGCATCCCCATCTTTCGAAAAAACAATGGATGCGCTGAAGCTGATGAATACCGCTACCACGGTGCCTAATATTTATGCCATGTCTGCCGATGGTTCCCGGCTTTCTATCAACGCCTGGCCACAGTTTCCCGATAGTACAGATGTGATACCACTGGGATTAAAAACAGAAAGAACCGGATGGATCACTTTTAATACCGTAGACATTGTGCACATCCCCGATCAACTGCATATTTATTTAAAAGATGAAGTAACCGGTCATACAGGAGAATTACTTCCGCTTTCAAAGTACCGGGTATACCTGGAAGCAGGCGACTATCAAAAAAGATTTTCGCTTGTATTCCGCAACGGCAGGGAAGTAACACCACCATCTGCCGAGCCGGTGTTCCGTGCTTTTAGCAGCGGAAAAACACTGTACGGATATTTTGATAAAGTACCGGATGAAAAATGCCGCATCAGCATATCCAACGTATCGGGGCAGATCCTGTGGTGGAGGGAGATTACCGGCAACGGGCAACAGCATGTAATAGGCGGAGAATATAGCAGTGGCGTGTATATCGTTTCATTCCACGCAAATGATAAAGTAGTTTCTAAAAAAGTAATTATAGTGAATCAATAATAATTTTTTTGAGATGTTTTTTTTTAACGGGATAACAAAGCATACAAATTGGTTTCGTTTAGTGGTGATAGTTATGTCCGTTTTAACAGGATATGTGAAAACGCAGGCACAGGAGCCTCCGCCACGCCCGATTGCCGTATATGTGAACCCTGCACAGGGGCTTATATTCGGCGCATTTTTCCAGGGACTATCCGGTGGAACGGTGATCATATATCCCGATGGTTCCCGCTCTGTTACAGGCAGCGTTGTGCAGGCAAACCTTGGTTATCCTTTTTCACCCGCCATTTTTGAGGTGGAGGCAAACAGGGGAACACTTATCTCAATTCTGAACGGACCCGATGTAACGCTGACAGGCAGTAACGGCGGTACAGTGAGTTTACACATAGGAAGCGCCAGTACAGGAAGTTCATTTATCACCACGGCCACCCCGCCGGCAAGAAACCTTGTAAAGATCGGAGGCACGCTTACGGTAGGCAGTCCTCCCGCTAATCCATCAGGTAACTATAGCGGCATATTTAACGTCACGTTTATACAGGAATAACCCGGAATAAAAATAATGAGAGCTGAATGCGAAAATAAAATTACGAAAAGTGCTTATGGTATGTTCCGGGCAATAGCCGTCCCGGTCGTACTGGCGCTGACGTTATTTATTCTTCCGCAGAAAGCCGCCGCCATAGAGCCGGAACCCGTTTTTTATGAAACTTCTGTATTTGTGGTGGTGCAGGGAATCGGAGGCGCGGAAATATCAGCCATTATCAACAACGACTCCGCTTATTTATCGGTGACCGACATGTTTAATTTTCTGAAGATAAAAAACACCGCGACGCCGCACATGGATTCGGTATATGGGTTTTTTATTACGGAGAAAGCACCTTTCCTGATAGATAAAAAGAATAGCATCATTCGTTACGAAGGTCGCGTGATCCCACTTCACCGGGACGATATGATTGCCACGGAAACAGGCGTTTACCTGAGAACCGGTTGTTTCGCCAGCGTATTTGGGCTGCTATGCCGGTTTAGTTTCCGTTCCCTGTCTGTTAAACTGGAAACCAGGCAGGAACTGCCAGCCATCAGGGAAATGCGGCAGGAAATGATGCGTAGAAACATCAGCCGGTTAAAAGGAGAGCTGAAGGCAGATACCATCATTGGACCAAGGAGATCCATGTTCAGCGTGGGTACGGCCGACTGGTCTGTTGTGGCCACCCAGCGCCCGGAAACCAATGCCAACGATACTTGGGTAAACCTGGCGCTGGGCGGTATGGTGTTGGGAGGAGAAACAAACGTATCGCTTAACTATAATAACTACGCAAAAAATCAGCTGCCTTACAGTCATGACAGCAGTAATATCATAAAACCATTCGATCAGCGGCAGCAATATTACCGGTGGCGTTATGTTAACAATGATCACAGCGCTCTGCGTCAGATCATAGCCGGAAAAATATTCGTGCCCTCCACTGCCTCTATCTTTGATCCGATTGTAGGCGTGCAGTTTACGAATACGCCCACCTCCTACCGCCGATCCTACGGGTCCTATACACTGAGCGATTATACCGATCCGGGGTGGACAGTAGAACTGTATGTGAATAACGCGTTGGTAGATTATACCACTGCCGATGCGGCGGGGTTCTTTACATTCCAGGTGCCGCTGGTATATGGCAATTCGGTGGTGCGGCTCCGCTTCTACGGTCCCTGGGGAGAAGAGCGGTCGAGAGAGGAGAATATCAGCATCCCTTTCAACTTTTTACCGCTGCATGAATTTGAATATACCGCCAGTGCCGGTATAGTAGAAGATGGCAACAACAGTTTTTTTTCGCGGGTGCAGATGAACTACGGCGCCAGCAGAAGCATCACCCTGGGAGGTGGTATGGAGTATCTTTCATCGATTGTTACCGGCAAAGCCATGCCTTTTGTGATGGCTTCCGCGCGCATAGCGTCTAACCTGCTATTGTCTGCTGATTACACCTATGGCGTACGCGCACGGGGCATTATGACCTACCGCATGCCTTCCAATCTGCAGTTTGAATTATACTATACCAGGTATAAAAAAGGCCAGCAGGCGATTATTTACAACTATGTAGAAGAAAGAAAATTTATTGTTTCAAAACCTTTTATTTCGAAGGGTTTTTCTTTCTTTAACCGCGTAACACTTAACCAGATCATCATGCCGGAAACCAGGTATACCACCGCCGAGTGGTTACTTTCCGGTGCTATTTTTCGTGTAGGCGTTAACATAAATACCTATGCCATATTCCTGAAACCGGAACCAGCCTATGTGTATACCAACCTGGCGCTTACCTGCCGGCTGCCGGGCGCGCTTATCGTTACTCCACAGGTTCAGTATGAATACAACAGCAATAGCCTGATGGCCGTGAGATGTGAGCTGGGAAAATATCTTTTCAGACATGGCTATATGAATGTTTCCTATGAGCGTAATTATAAAAGTGATATTACCAATATTGGTATAGGTCTGCGCTACGATTTTGCCTTTTCACAAATCGGGTTCGCTGCCTGGAAAGGCAATAAAACCAGCACATTGGTAGAATCGGCCCGGGGCAGCCTGATATACGATGATAAAACGAAGTTTGCCGGCTTCAGTAACCGCACCAGCGTAGGCACAGGTGGCGTGGTACTCCTGCCTTTCCTGGACTTCAATGGCAATGACCGTCGTGATCCGGGCGAGCCGAAAGCATACGGCCTTAAAACAAACTGCAATGGTGGCCGGATACTACAGAACAGGCATGACACCACCATCAGGATCGTTAATATGGAACCCTACGAGTATTACTTTATTGAACTCGGAAAAAACAGCTTTGAAAATGTAGCATGGCAAATCAAAAAGCCCGCTATCAGCGTAGCCATAGATCCTAACCAGATGAAGCTGATAGAAATACCTATTAGTATTATGGGGGAAGTATCCGGTAACGTGCAACTGGAAGAGCCGGGCAGTGTAAAAGGTATGGGGCGCATATCTGTTATTTTTTACAAGAATGATTCTATACCGGTAGCCCGTACACAAACGGAATCCGATGGCTACTTTGATTATATGGGATTGCCGCCCGGCGACTACACCGCCAGGATAGATCCCGGACAACTGCAAAAACTTGGTATGATAGCCGAACCGGTAAAATTACCGTTCAATATGAAACTTCGTATAGAGGGCGACGTAGTGGAAGGGCTGAATTTCCGGCTTAAGAAAATAACGACAGAGTAAAGAAGTTGAGACCTGTATTAATTACTACAACAGCATCAAATAAAAACAAAACGGCCTGAGTCCAATACGATATCGAACTCAGGCCGCGTAAAAAAACTATCTGAACAGGTGAACGGTCACACCTATTTCGTAGGTTCCGTCCACATAGGTTTTGATACCTCCCGTTTGCGTGGTGTACATGGCCTGTATGCCCAACACTTTCGCGATATTCACGCCTATTCCCGCCGTTACGCTTTTGGTGGTATGGTACATAGCCATCACGTTGGCAACGTCGTTCAGGAGAGATACGTTTACACCTGCGTCAAAAATATTGTCAAACCCACGTACGCCACGATAACAAACCTTCGGTTCTATAGAAGTGATGGCTTCGCTTATCGCAAACTTGTAGGAAGCTGCCGTAAAGAAAATACCACCGCCGTCGGCTTCTTTATCGTCTCCCGTAACCAGGCTTCTTACGTTGGGTACGGATGCCTGTATGGTCAGTTTTTTATCCGTATATGCCATACCGTATTCCGCTTCGAAGTAGTCATCCCGGCGGTTGAATGCATTTACAGAAGGATCATTCGGATCGCCATTCAGGTTCTTATAATCGATGCGTTGTACGTTCCATACCAGCGACAGGCCAAAATGCAGCTGTTTGTCTGTACTTGCCAGTGGCAGGTGGTAAGCGTAGGTGAGACCAATACGTGTTCTGTTAATCAAACCCGCCACATCATTAAAGACGTGCAAACCTGCGCCCACCCTGTTACCCACAGCATAATCAGCGGAGAAAAATTTAGTAACCGGAGCACCATCTACTCCATTCCACTGATTGCGGTAGGCTGCATTCAGGTGTAGCCCTTCTTCAGATCCTGCCATAGCAGGATTAGCCAGGTACTGATTCTGGAAGTACTGGGTGCCGGATGGATCCAGTAACGCCTTTGCATTACTGAGCGACTGGGCACTGACCTGGTTGTTAATGCCAGCAGCCAGTAAAAGACTGCTGACGATGAACAAACGTATATTTAGTTTATTGCTCATAATAAATAGTGTTACCGGATTAATTTCTTTCTCTGATAATTGTGATATAGCCTTTCGCTGTTTTCGCACCACCTTCGATCGTTAAGATGTAGTAGTAAGTGCCTTCAGCCAGCGGGCTGCCGTTCATAGTACCATCCCAGTCATTGCTGTAATTCCTGCGGGTATATACCAGGCGGCCTGCGCGGTCGAAGATCTTCACTTCATTATTAGGATAGCTATCCAGGTTGCGGATCACCCATTTATCATTCTTACCATCACCATTTGGTGTCAGCAGGTTCACCGCATCTACCTTGAAGTCTGTTACTACCGTGATTGTGATATCGGCAGTATTGATACAGCCCAGGTTGTTGCTTGCGGTAACATGATAAGTAGTGTTCTGCATGGGCCTTACTTTCAGTACGGCGCTTTGCTGACCACTGATGATGCCATCGGCATTATCCCACCGGTAGTTAACGCCACCTGTTGCGCTGAGGTTTACAATATCTCCTTTGGAGATGCTGTTGCCTTTATCGCTGCTGATAGTGATAGTTCCCAGTGTAGCCACGTCAATGTTGAAGGAGCGGCGTAAGGTATCCGAAGCACCGTTTGCAGTACCGCCATTATCCTTAATAGTAACGGTTACTGCGGCGGTACCGCTCGCGCTGGTCTTCAGCTGGTAAGTGATAAGACCTGCTGCGCTTACGCTCAGCTTATCGAAGTTGGCCGCTTTGTCTGTGATAATGGTGAAGCCGTAGGTCTGACCTGGTTCTACCGCAGAGGCGCCTGTTAGCTGAATGGTGTGTTCCTGGCCATCCGGACAAATCGTTACGTTGTTGATCGCATCGAGTGTCGGCGTCTGGTTCACCGCTTTCACCTGTATGGTTACCGGAACGGCAACACTGGTGTTCAATCCGTCGCTGACAGTGATAGTCAGGGTAACGGTGGTGTTCACCTTGTTATTCAGTTTCACCTGGTCAGCTACCAGGATATTACCATTGGCATCTATGGAGAAGGCGCCGTTGGAATCATCAGCAGTGATGGTCCAGTTTTGCAGCGTACCTGCTGCTTCGGTGGCAGTCACTTTACCTACCAGCGTTCCTGTTGCGCTTCTTTCTGATATAACGAAAGCCAGACCGGCAGTGATAACCGGCGCGGTACCGTCATAAGTTACCGTCAGTGTGTTGGAAGCTGTGTTGCCATTAGCACCGGTATTTACTGCAACATCTGCTGGTATGCTGATGCTTACAGTGCCGTCGGCGGCAGGGGTAACCAATACAGTATAAGTGGTAGTGTTAACTGGCTGCAGGTTGCTTACAGTTCCATTCACAGCTGTAATATCTCCGGTAGTGAAGCCTGTTACTGCTTCGCTGAAGGCGACTGTCACTGTGTATGGCGCATTCACTTTAGCCGCTACTGTTGTGGATAATGTTACTGCCGGATGCTGGGTATTGACAAATACGCCGGAAGTATTACCTACATTATTCAGCGTGAGGATCGCATTATTCGTAGCGTCATCTTTAATGGTGCTGCCATTTAAGTTGAGCGCTGCACCTAATGCAATACCGTCCAGATCCATATCTCCTGCTTGTACCGTGTAGCTGAATGACAGACTGTTTGCAGTAGCGACGGTATAAGCCGCTTTTACAACACCTGAGCTAAGTACCACATTCAGGTAAGGAGCACCGCCGGTAGTATTGAGGCCGATGTTTTCACTGAAGGATACTTTGAAGTTCAATACATCACCTGCTTTATAATAACCATTGGCAGGTGCAGTCACTGCACTTACTACAGGCGCCATAGCGTCATAAGTAAAGTTGAGTGTGTTGGAAGCAGTGTTGCCATTGTTACCAATGTTCACAGCTGCATTGGCAGGGAGCTGTACGCTGACAGCGCCATCCGCACCCGGTGTTACGGTGAAACTATAAGTGGTATTGTTTATTACCTGAAGGTTGCTGCCGGTACCGTTAGTGATGGCGAAGTCGCCTGCCGTCAGACCGCTGATTGCCTCACTAAAGGTAGCTGTTACCGTGAACGGTGCGTTCAGCAGTGCGTTGGCTGTAGAGGACAATGTTACCGTAGGACTGGCAGTATTCACTCTTACACCGGTAGTATTACCGATATTATTCAATGTCAGTACCGCATTGTTGGTAACAGCATCTTTTATAGCAGCGCCATTCAGCACGAGTGCTCCTACTGTGATACCATCCATGTCCTCATCTCCGTTCACTACGGTATAACTGAAGTTCAGTTCTCTTGCAGTGGAAACGCCGGTATAAGCGGCATTCACAGTAGCGGTACCGATGGTAAGGGTGAGAGAAGGACTACCACCTGTTGTATTCAGGATGATATCTTCATCAAATTTAACGGTGAAGTTCAGCACCTCGCCTGTTCTGTAATATTTATCCGCTGGTACTGTTACGGAAGTAACAGCAGGTCCGGAGATGTCATAATTGGTACTTACTGTGTTGGAAGCTGTATTGCCATTGCCGCCGATGTTTGCCCCTGCGTCGGCAGGTACGTTTACGCTTACTGCACCTTCTGCGGTCGGTGTCACTACTATGCTGTAGTGTGCATTGTCGATCACCGTTACAGTACCTGATGTGCCATTTGTAACAACCACGTCAGCGCTGGTAAAGCCGGTCACGTTTTCACTGAAAGCGATATTAACCGTGAACGGAGCATTTATGTTTGGAGCGGCCGTAGTGGTTAACGTCACTGTTGGGTGAGTAGTGTTCACAAATACGCCGGAGGTATTGCCAACATTATTCAGTGTTAACACTGCATTGTTGTCAGCCACATCTTTTATAGTAGCGCCATTCAGTGTCAGTGTACCAACTGAGATACCGTCCATATCCATATCGCCATCCTGTACCGTGTAGCTGAAGTCTAATGCATTTGTACCGTTGGTACCGGTATAAGCTGCATTGACATTTGCAGTACCGATGGTGATACCCAGCGTTGGCGTACCGCCGGTGGTATTAACGAGGATGTTTTCACCAAGCGTAACGGTGAAATTCAGCGTTGTACCTGTTTTATAATAACCATTCGGAGGAACTGTAACTGATGTAACTACAGGAGCGGTGCCATCATAAGTATTGCCCAGTGTATTAGAAGCAGTATTACCATTGGTAGCACCATTAACTGCTACATCTGCTGGTACGCTAATACTCACAGCGCCATCGGCGGCAGGAGTTACAAGTACTGTATACGTAATATTATTTGTAGTAGCCGGGGCACCAACCGTTGCATTTGTTACATTGACATCAGCTGCGGTAAATCCTGTTACTGCTTCGCTGAAGGTGACTGTCACCGTGTACGGCGCATTCACTATTGTAGGTGCTGTGGTAGACAATGTTACCGCCGGATGCTGTGTATTCACAAATACGCCTGAAGTATTGGCTACGTTGTTCAGTACAAGGATCGCATCGTTCGTAGCGTCATCCTTAATGGTGCTGCTGTTTAAGTTGAGCATTGCACCCAGGGCGATGCCGTTCGGGTCCATATCACCTGGTTGCACAGTATAGCTGAATGACAGGCTGTTTGCGGTGGCGCTGGTATAAGCTGCCTGCACGGTACCTGAGGTAAGCACCACATTCAAATAAGGAGCACCGCCTGTGGTGTTAAGGCTGATGTTTTCACTGAAGGATACTTTGAAGTTCAATACATCACCTGCTTTATAGTAACCATTGGCAGGTACAGTCACTGCACTTACTACAGGCGCTGTAGCGTCATAAGTAAAGTTGAGCGTGTTGGAAGCAAGGTTACCATTGTTACCGGTATTTACCGCTGTACCAGCCGGGAGTTGTATAGTCACAGCTCCATCTGCAGCCGGTGTCACCGTAAAGGTGTGCGTAATGTTGTCTGTTGTTTGCAGGTTGCCGGCCGTACCGTTAGTCACGGTAAAGTCGCCTGCTGTCAAACCATTTACGGCTTCACTGAAAGTGGCTGTTACAGTAAACGGAGCGTTCAGCAATGCATTGGCAGTTGAAGACAGTACTACGGTAGGACTGGTAGTGTTTACTCTTACACCGGTAGTATTACCGATATTATTGAGTGTCAGTACTGCATCGTTGGTAGCAGCGTCTTTTATGGTAGCGCTATTCGGTACCAATGTACCTACTATGATACCGTCCATGTCCTCATCTCCGTTCACTACTGTGTAACTGAAATTCAGTTCTCTTGCCGTAGAAACGCCTGTATAGGCAGCATTCACAGTAGCGGTACCGATAGTAAGGGTGAGATAAGGATTGCCACCTGTTGTGTTCAGGATGATATCTTCACCGAAGTTAACGGTGAAGTTCAGTACCTCGCCTGCTTTGTAATATTTGTTATTAGGCACTGATACAGATGTAACAGTTGGTTGGGTAATATCGTAAGTGATATTTAACGTATTGGAAGCAGTGTTACCGTTGCCACCAATATTTGCAACTACATCTGCCGGAATATTTACACTTACTACACCTTCCGCATTCGGCACCACTATTATGCTGTAATGTGCATTATCGATCACCGTTACAGGGCTTGATGTGCCTTTTGTAACAGCCACATCAGCGCTGGTAAAGCCGGTTACGTTTTCGCTGAAAGCAATATTTACCGTAAACGGTGTGTTCATGCTGGAAGCGGCCGGGGTAGTGATGGTCACTGTTGGGTGAGCGGTGTTCACAAACACACCAGAGGTATTGCCAACATTATTCAGTGTTAACACCGCATTGTTGTTAGCAACATCTTTTATGGTAGCACCATTCAGCGCCAATGGGCCAACTGAGATGCCATCCATATCCATATCGCCATCCTGTATGGTGTAGCTGAAGTCCAATGCACTGGTACCGTTAGCACCGGTATAAGTTGCATTGACAGTTGCAGCACCTATCGTGATACCCAGCGTTGGTGTACCGCCGGTGGTATTAACGAGGATGTTTTCGCCAAGGGCAACGGTGAAATTCAGCGTTGTACCTGTTTTATAATAGCCGTTTGCAGGAACTGCTACAGACGTAACCACCGGAGCAGTACCATCATAGGTATTGCTTAGTGTATTGGAAGTAGTATTGCCATTGGCGCCGATATTCACTGCAACATCCGCCGGTAGGCTGATGCTTACAGGACCGTCGGCAGTAGGCGTAACGAGTACAGCATAAGTAACATTATCAATAATCTGCAGGTTGCTTACTGTTGCATTTACAGCTGTAACATCACTGGCAGCAAAGCCTGTTACAGCTTCGCTGAAGGTGACAGTCGCGGTGTATGGAGCATTCACAATTGCAGGTGCAGCGGTAGATAATACTATTGTTGGATGTTGTGTATTGACAAATACGTTTGCCGTATTGCCAACATTATTCAATGTAAGGATGGCATTGTTATTAGCAACATCTTTGATAGTGCTGCCATTTAACTGGAAGGCGTTCACCACAATACCATCCATATCCATATCTCCATTTACCACAGTGTAACTGAAAGTCAGCGCATCCGTGCCGGAAGTGCCCGTATAGGCGGCGTCTACAGTTGATGCACCGATGATCAGGCTCAGCTGAGGATTACCTCCGCCGGTATTCAATGTGATATTCTCACTGAAGTGAACGGTGAAGTTCAGGGTGGTACCTGCATTATAATAACCGTTAGCTGGTACATCTACTGCAGCTATAGCCGGAGAAGCCGCATCATAGATGCGTGACAGGGTATTGGAAGCGGTGTTGCCGTTGGTTCCGATATTCTCCGCCACATCTGCAGCTACATTCAATGTCACCGTACCATCAGCAGGTGGTGTAACCACCACTGTATAGGTGATATTATCGGTAGTAGACAGGGTGCTGAGGTTTGCGTTGGTGGTGGTGATATCGCCAATCACGAAATTAAATGCCGGTTCGCTGAAAGTGATGGTAGCCGTAAATGGTGCATTCACAATGGCTGGCGCAGCAGTAGTGATAACTACAGACGGATGTGTTGTATTTACGAATACCCCTGTAGTAGGCGCTATATTGTTCAGCGTTACATTAGCATTGTTGGTCGCAGCATCTTTGAGCGTTGCGCCGTTTAAATTCAATGCATTTACAACAATACCATCCATGTCCATATCGCCATTCACCACGGTATAACTGAATGTGAGCGCGTTACTGCCAGAGGTGCCGGTGTAAGATGCCTGTACCGGTATGGAGCCTATGGTAACACGCATGGATGGTGTACCGCCGGTTGTATTCAGCAGGATATTTTCGCTGAAATGAACAGTAAAGTCAAGTGTTTCGCCCGCTTTATAATACTTATTGGCAGGTACTGCTACAGATGTAACCGTTGGAGCGGTAGCATCATACACCAGGTTTAGTGTATTGGAAGCCGTGTTGCCATTGTCGCCGATATTCACCGCTGCATCTGCCGGTAGGCTGACGCTTACAGCACCGTCGGCAACAGGAGTAACCGGTACGGTATAAGTGATATTATCCGTTGTGGTTGGAATGCCTGCTGTTGCGTTTACCAGGTTGAAATCACCTGCACTGAAACCGGTTACTGTTTCGCTGAAAGTAACCGTAACATTAAATGGTGCATTGGTAGGATTAGCCGCAGCGGTAGATAATGTTACCGTAGGAACAGACGTATTCACTCTTACTAGTGTTGTGTTACCAACATTGTTCAGTGTCAGATTTGCGTTGTTGGTAGCATCATCCCTGATAGTGGCGCCGTTTAATGCAAGGCTGTTTACAACAATACCGTCCATGTCCATATCTCCGCTCTGTACAGTGTAACTGAAATTCAGTGCATCTGTACCGGTAACGCCGGTATAGGTGGCGTTAACTGTTGCAGCGCCGATGGTGAGGCCCAGGGTAGGATTACCACCAGTTGTATTCAGCGTGATATTTTCGCTGAAATGAACAATGAAGTCGAGAGTAGCACCTGCTTTATAATATCCGTTTACAGGTACCGCTACCAATGCGACCGTTGGAACGGTGCCATCATAAGTATTATTGATGGTATTGGAAGCAGTGTTATCGTTGTCGCCGATATTTACGGCAACACCTGCCGGAACGCTGATACTCACGGGACCGTTGGCAGTAGGTGTCACCGTTACGGTGTAACTTATATTATCTGCAGTAGCCGGAGCGCTGACAGTGGCATTTGTTAACGTAAAATCAGCCCCGGTAAAACCTGTTACCGCTTCGCTAAAGGCGATCGTTAACAGGTACGGAGCATTTACCAATGCCGGCGCCGTGGTAGACAATGTTACTGTAGGATGCTGTGTATTAACAAACACGCCGGAAGTATTACCCACATTATTCAATGCCGGGTTTGCATTATTGTTAGCGACATCTTTAATGGTGCTGCCATTTAACTGGAAGGCGCTTACCGCAATACCGTCCATATCCATATCACCGTTTACAACGGTGTAGCTGAAGGTCAGCGCATCTGTACCTGAAGTACCGGTATAACCGGCATTTACAGTTGATGAGCCGATAGTGAGGCCCAGCTGAGGATTACCTCCGCCAGTATTCAATGTGATGTTTTCACTGAAATGAACGGTGAAGTTGAGTGTGCTACCTGCTTTATAATAACCGTTGACCGGCACATCGACTGCTGCGATAGCAGGAGGAGCAATATCATAGATCCGCGATAGCGTATTGGAAGCGCTGTTGCCATTAGCCGCAATATTCTCCGCCACATCTGCCGCGATACCCAGTGTTACGGTACCATCAGCCGTTGGCGTAACCAATACCGTATGGGTGATGTTGTCGGCAGTAGACAATGTACTAAGGCTTGCGTTGCTGGCGGTAATGTCGCCAATCACAAAATTGGATACCGCCTCGCTGAAGGTGATGGTAGCCGTATATGGCGCATTTACAATAGCTGGTGCAGCGGAAGTGATCACTACAGACGGATGTGCTGTATTTACCAATACCCCTGTAGTAGCAGCTACGTTGTTCAGCGTGAGATTAGCATCATTGGTAGCAGCATCCCTGATCGTTGCAGCGTTTAGCGTCAGGGTATTTACGGCAATACCATTCATATCCATATCACCATTCACCACAGTATAACGGAATATCAGCCCGGCAGGACCGGAAGTACCGGTATAAGTGGCCTGCACTGGCGTAGCACCAATGGTAAGCCCCAGGGAAGGTGTGCCGCCTGTAATATTCAACAGGATGTTTTCACTGAAATTAACAGTGAAGTCGAGTGTTTCACCTGCTCTGTAATACTTATTGGAAGGTACTGCTACAGATGTAACTGTTGGAGCATTTGCATCATAAGTATAGGTGAGGGTATTGGAGGCGGTGTTGCCATTGTTGCCGATATTCACTGCTGCATTTGCAGGAAGACTGATGCTCCGGGTGCCATCAGAAGCAGGCGTCATTAGTACCGTGTAAGTAATATTATCGGATGTGGCCAGTGTGCTTACCGTTGTATTCAACACGTTGAAATCACTTACACTAAGACCGGTCACTACCTCGCTGAAGGTAGCTGTAACTGTAAACGGTGCGTTGGTAGGCATCGCCACGGTAGACAATGTTACCGACGGTATGGAAGTGTTAACAAATATATTATTGGTAGGATCGATGTTTGACAGCGTAGTAGATGCATTGTTACCCAATGCATCTTTGATAGAACCGCTGTTGTTTTGTAGCAGTGATTGTACTGTGATGCCATCCATATCCATTTCACCCTGCTGTACCGTATAGCGGAATGTTAATTCGTTTGTGCCGGTACCGCCAATATAGGCTGCCTGTACTACACTGGCACCGATAGTGAGATTAATATATGGAGTACCTCCGGTTTGGTCTACAATGGCCGCTTCATTGTATCTCACTTTGAAGTCAAGGTTGTCGCCAGCCTTGTAGTATCCATTTGATGGAACACCTACGCCGGTGACCTGCGGACCGGTGATATCTATAATCCATGAGTAGCTGGCGGGAGTAAGATCTATATTACCCGCAGGATCGGTCGCCTTTACCACGAAGCTATGAGGGCCATCTGTCAGTCCGGTAAAGGTAGCCGGCGTTGTAACCGCTGAAAACGGTAGTCCATCCAGGCTTGCCTGGAAGGTACAATTAACTTCATCGGCGGTGAACGTAAAGGAAGCTACACCCGAATTGGATGGATTGGGAGGATTCGAGTTGATGGTTGTGTTTGGCGCCACACGATCCAGGATAATGCTGGCGTTATAAATAGTAGTGTTACCCGCAGCATCTTTCAACCGTACGTCAACAGTTCTGGTACCGTCGGTTGCTGTTAATGCGATGGCCTTCGTTGTTGCAAATGCTTCATCTGCGCTATATCCGCCACCATCGAGCGAGAAAGCCATTTGCAATGGAGGGTTCGCATCACTGCCGGTCAGGGTCAATGTTACATTTATGTTGTTGGTCATCGTAGCGCCACCGTTGATAAGGATGGAACCGGTGGGCGCCACCTTATCGACAGTATATACCTGGCCGGTGAAAGGCGCGTTGGCAACTATAGGTGTGATTCCTGTGCCGTTAACGTTCAGTCCAATAGTACCAGATCCTGTGCCGGTGTTGACCGTCACAGTATAGGTAGTACCGCTGCCCGATACGCCGGTGATGGATGCGCCGGTAACGCCGGTGGTCACGAGCGTAAATGAGCTCGTGGTCACGTTTGTAGCAGCAGCGCTGAAAGTAACGGTATAGGTAACAGATGCCGCATTAGTAGGATTAGCGGCAGCTCTTACAACGCTTGAAACGTTGATGTTGGGAGGGGTTAGTTTAACAACTTCCTGTACATCACCATTATTAGCAAAGATATTCCCATTAGTCATCACTGACAATCCCCATGGAAAGGAAAATGCATGAAAGCTAAGTCCAGAGTAAAGCACTTGTCCTGTCTGAGAGGGATCTGTATATTTTAAGATCTGCGAAACATTGGGCGTTCCTGCGGCTTCAATCGTGTACAAATTATCTGAGGCGTCTACTGCCAATGAGGTAAATCCTCTATTCGTGGCCAGGACGGTAGACCCGAATCCAGGTGAGGTCAGCTTAATTAGACGACCTCCGGAATTCTCATGAAAGTCTGTCAAGAAAATATTTCCGTGAGAGTCGACTACGAGTCCAGAGGGATAGGTCGTCGACGATGACGGTAAAGGGAGTCCATCCCAAACGACTGAACCCGAGAGCTGCTCGGCTCCAAAAGGATATCTAACTACCTGGTAGCTATCCGTGCCATCATACTCCAGCGTAAGCAGGTTATTTGACAGGTCTATTGCCAGGGCGGAATAATACGCACCATGCTGGGCCACCGATCTTGTATAGTTGGTGCCACCACCATAGGTGAACTTTAACACCTCCCATCCCTGACCACTATTCAGGTTAGTGACAAAGACGTCACCAACTGTGTTTACCGCTAAGCCGATAGGAGGATTAGGTGTATCCCCCACGATGTTATTGTCGATAACGTAAGGAACCCCTGTAGCATTGGTGTATTTCACCAACTCGAATTTGGTGTTACTGGCATCCGAGCGTAATAGATATAGATTACCGCTCTGGTCTTTGGCCATGGCAGTATAGGTCCGCCCTATTTCCAGTGAGGTTTTTGTATACTGTGCAAAGCCCTTAAAGCCAGCCAGAACGAAGAAAAGTATCAACAGAATCCTGTTGATACCCTGGGTAAATATGTCCTTCATATAAAACTGTTAAATGCAGAGAAAAGGGTTTTGCCAACCGGTCAGAGATTCGTTATGAATCATTTCAAATTCTTTCGCATCATAGCGCATACCTGCTCCCTGATCAAGAATTAATTTGTTTATCTTATTGTTAGTAGTGGTTATTTTGAGAATGTTAGCTGAAGGCAGCGCAAATCCCGACGCCGGGTAAAAATTCTTCTGTCCTCTGGGGCCGTCAATCATACCGGTACGGAGTTGCTGTTTTACAGCAGTCCAATCTTTTTTCCTGGCATATGGCAATAATTCACGCCATATCAGGCCTGCCTCATATCCCATCAATGCGTAGATATTGGCCGGCTGTTGCGCCACGCTTTCGAACTTCTTTACAAATAGCTGATTCGCCTTGTTCTGGTCTTCGCGCATCCACATCATGGATGTATAGATTTCCAGGTTTACGTGTTTAATATCTTCCAGTATATCATCATAAGCCATCGTTTCATTTACCAGCAGTGGGATCTTTTTATGGAAACCGCTTTGGATCCATTTTTCAAGAAAACGTGTGCCCATGTTGCCGGCAAAGATGGCATGTATATACGGTGGGGGGTCTTTGGCAAGTTTTGTAAAGAGCTCGTCCAGCTCCATTTTTTTGGGGTCATTCTCATTGTGCGGTAATATCGTAAACATCATCTGCGTACTGCCGGCGGCGGTAACACCTTCTCTGAAGGCACTATGCAGGTGATAACCTGCTTCATACGCTGGCATGATGATATGGCCTCCGTCCCCAAAATGGCTGTGCGCCCACTTTCCCAATGCATATTCCGATTGCCACAATTGATGTGATGCATAGAATACATCAGGACTGAGATAAGGGAAATGAGGAATATACTCGCCCATGTCAAAGAAGAAAGCCGGTCTTTTCGCGTTCTCCACTAAAGGAATAATATCCGGTGCTATTTTATAGCTGATCAAACCAGATAATATGTCCACGTTATTGAAGAAAAGCAGTTTGCGGGCAGCGTCAACAGATGCACGAGCGCCTCCCATATGGGTATACTCTGATGTAAACTGCACCGTTCTTTGCCGCACGGGATCTAAGCCCATACCGAGCAGCCAACCTGTTACCAGGTGAGCAGACCAGGTAGGATATACACCTGAATAGGGAGTAAGGAACCCAATAGAAAGCGCTGGTTGCATATAAGTTTTAGCTACGACTAGGATAAATACCTTCTATGGCGATGATATAGTTCATACCAAGGTAAGGGCTCATAATGCTGAATGGCTGGCTGCCACCTGCAATACCAACGTTTACGGTACCTGTTACATTAGTAGTAGGCGCCAGGTAAGTAGTGTTGTCAGGAGTGGCATAACCTTTAACCGCCTGAGCTGTAGGTCCGGAGCCAAAAACTGGCAATACAGCTGGCACTACGGTGCTACTGGGGGTATTAGTGGTAGCTGCAGCAGCACTTGCCGCCTGGGCTACAGATGCCGAAGCAATAGTACCGGTGTGGTTGTGCGCAGGCATGTTGGTGATCAGCAGCGTGGTGTTAGGTGTACCAGCCATCTCACCCAAATCAACATTAGGTAATCCGGGACCTTGTCCGGTACCCAGCGGGAAACGACCTCTCAGGTCAGGCAGTCCGAAAGTGGTTTGTCCGTTACCGCCGTAGGTAGTACCCAACAGCGAGAACAATGCAGTGTTCTGAGCAATGCTCATAATCTGCCCCCAGCAAAGGGCCCAGCTTCTTGGTGCAAAATTGCCGGCAAATAGGAGAATCACGGCCATCAGTGGTTGATCCATAGATTAAATTTTAATGAGGGTTTATATTAATGAGGGTTTATGTTATCGAGGGTTTTATTATTCAGGGTTTAATTTGTATAATTTGGTTTTCTAAACTTTGGAAATTGCACCGTTGCTCCTCCACCCTGTACAGAAAGTGCGGCCATGGGCGCTATGATGCTGTTGGTAGCAGCCGCATATACAGACAGCTCATTACGCTGCTGCATCACACCTGCAAAATCCTGCAGCGCCATGGCATAACCATTGCCTTCTTCTACCTGTTTGTAACGTGAAAGATCTGCTGGTTCTTCATATTGGTTGATGTAAGGTTTTCCTGGTTCCCATGTCTGGTTAACAGGGCTACTATCTTTCAGGTAAATATGATTGAAGAGATCTACCCAGGAACCATTACTGCCGTTCACCCGGAACCCGGTGGAAACAGGTTGCTTTTCTCCCGCATCCATTTGTAACCATACCTTTTGTCCCTGTTGAGTGGTGATACAAATAGCACTGACATCTCCTGAGGTAAAAAACAAACGTGTATGCTCTTTTTTGGGAAGTGGTTTGTTCATCACGTATTGCTGCTTTTGCCGTACTACCTGCAGCGATACATATGCATTTTCATTTTGCAGGCCGAGTATCCGCGCAACTGCTGCCGCCGGATAAACAGGATAGGACAGCGCCGCTTTATTATGCGTAGCCGGTAATACATGATGACTGGCGCCGGCATGTATCGATTCCAATTCACCGAAAACGCCTTCCTGCGCCATGTTGGTAATGGCCAGCAGGTCAGGACGGTAACTATGTTCATCCAGCGTGAAGTATTGACAACGGGTACGCTCACTGATACGAACAATATCCAGGTGCTCTTCAAACGTAGTACCCATTACGGAACCACAGGCAACATGCTTACCGGCGAGCATCGCCGCTTTTGCAATACTGTAATGCCGGTGCCAGGGCGCTGCAATAACAACGGCGTCAATATCCTTACGGGAAAGTAAAGTTTTGTAATTGTCACGGTAAATGTCCGGCTGAAAAGAACCTGCCTGCTTAAATAGCTCCAGGCTTTTGTTGACGGCAACCGGATCGGTCTCGCAAATTGCTTTTACATCCAGATCTTTGTGTTGGAGTGCCTGCTTCAGATACTGCTGTCCCCATGGGCCAGCGCCTATGAACGCGATACGAAATTTCGACTGTGCTCCGGCCGTGAGGTAAGAGGGCAGAAAGGTAAATACAGGAGATAAAATAGCGGCATTTTTTAAGAAATGCCTTCTGCTTGGTATATGCATAAGGATAGATTCCTATGTTTGGTATCTTATGATACAACATGAAAAAGTGAGCTACCAAAAATAGATGCAAAGTTAGTCCTCGCTAAAAGACAGAAATGTTGTGTTTCGCTATTGGTTGAACGGTTTTCAAAAGATCAGGGTTAAAACTCGTTACGAAAATACCTGACAAATATATATCTTCTTTTTTTTAGCAACAAATACTTTTTAAATATATATTAAACATTATATGAAGTAAGGCCCGGATCTTCTGCAGCCAGCATTTCCAATGGATGAGTTTTGTTTAATGGAAGACATGAAGGAGTTGTAATCAAAATACAAAAGCACCGGCGCCAGCCAGTGCTTTTGTATTACATAAATCAGGTGGTAGGAAGACAAATACTACTTTATCCTTTCTTAGCTACTACCTCTATCCTTTCACCATTTACCCGCACCCATACTTTCTTTTGTTCAGCTGCGCTAATGCTATACTTAGTTACTTTTCCGTTCTTCCAGGTGCAATCTACTGTATATCCTCCGCGGGCTTTCAGTCCTTTGAAAGATCCACTGGCAGCCCATCCGGAAGGTATACCCGGCAGCAAATGAATTTCACCGGTATGACTTTGCAGCAACATCTCGGCCATCGCGCCGGTAATACCAAGATTACCATCTATCTGGAATGGCGGATGCGTGGTAAAGAGATTGGGCGTGGTGTTATAAGTAAGTAATCCGCGTACCATGATGCCCGCCTTTTCTCCTTCGCCAAGGCGTGCCCAAAGCGCACAACGCCAGGGCCATGTCCAGGAGCGGCGACTATCACCCACCGTTGATGCCACCGTGAATGGCGTGTTTTCATTCTTTCCGTAGTTACCACTACGGCTCCGTAGGGAAATGATGGCGGCTTTTGCCAGCGCAGGGTTAAGTGTCATGCTGATCTGACGGCCAGGATATACAGCAAACAGGTGAGACGTATGCCGGTGCTGATCATCGGGATCATCCCTGTCTTCCTGCCACTCCTGTAACTGCCCCCATTTCCCAATTTTATTAGGCGCAAGATGTGTCTGCATATCTGCTACTTTCGCCTGGTAGGCTTCATCGATGCCCAATGCCTTTGCCGCATCCAGGTAGTTTTGAAACAGGTCCCATACCAACTGCTGATCGTGCATCACGCCATCTTCCCGGGGACCGTGCTCCGGTGACCAGCCATCGGGTACCATCAGTTTACCATCAGGCATTTTCTTCAAACGGTCTTCCCAAAATTCACATACTTCTTTCAAAACCGGATAAGCAGTTGTGCGCAAATAAGCTTTATCCATTGTAAAGGCCCAATGCTCAAACACGTGCTGGGCGTACCATGCGCTGGCAGGAATATTCCATTCCCAACCATTACCACCAAAAATACTCTGACTGGTACGGGCCGTCCAGCCGCGTACATTTTTTCCAAAAGCTTTTTGCGTAGCGATACGACAAGGCTCTTCAGC
>Ga0207426_1000791_pt1 | contig 34440 bp, 30 predicted proteins | sample AraplaMF_Cvi_mMS_FD_184265 | JGI IMG/M metagenome (GOLD analysis project Ga0207426, IMG submission 184265) | Arabidopsis root microbial communities from the University of North Carolina, USA - plate scrape MF_Cvi_mMS (SPAdes) (version 2) | ecosystem: Host-associated > Plants > Roots > Endosphere... | reverse complement strand
ATGAGGCATCCAGAGAACATTCCACGCACAAAACTAAAATTGTTGCCACGGTTGGTCCCGCCTGCGATACCTATGAAAAATTGCTGGCGCTGGTACAAGCTGGTGTAAATGTGTTCCGTTTGAACTTTTCACATGGTTCGCATGAAGACAAAGCGCGCATCATTGGCTACATCCGCCAGATCAACAAAACAGAACCTTACAATGTAGCCATCCTGGCCGATCTGCAAGGCCCCAAACTGCGTGTAGGCGAAATTGAGAATAACGCGCTGCCCCTGAGAGCAGGTGATATCCTCACTTTTGTGAACGAGAAAGTAGTAGGCAACATGGAGCGCATCTATGTTTCTTACGAAAATCTGCACCGCGATGTAAAGCCGGGTCAGAAGATCCTGCTGGATGATGGTAAGATCGAAACCATCGTACGGGAAATTACGCCTGCCGGAGAGATCAAGGCAGAAGTAAGCCTGCCCGGTGTACTCTCGTCCAAAAAAGGTTTTAACCTGCCGGATACCAAAGTAGCCCTGCCTGCTTTAACAGACAAAGACCTGGTAGACCTGGAATTTATCATTGATCATGAATGTGATTGGGTAGCCCTGTCCTTTGTACGCGATGTAAAAGACCTTACCTACCTGCGCGGCAAGCTGAAAGCCCGCGATTCCAAGATCAAGATCATTTCTAAAATAGAAAAGCCGGAAGCTATCGAGAATCTCAAAGAGATCATCTGGGAAAGCGACGGCGTAATGATTGCCCGCGGTGACCTGGGCGTGGAGCTGCCCGTAGAGCAGATCCCCATGATCCAGAAAGATATTATCCGCAAATGTATCCACCGCGCTAAACCGGTGATCGTAGCTACCCAGATGATGGAGAGCATGATAGACCGTACACGCCCCAACCGTAGCGAAATTACGGATGTGGCTAACGCAGTGCTGGAAGGCGCCGATGCAGTGATGCTGAGCGGCGAAACCGCTACCGGCCAGTTCCCGGTACTGGTGATCCAGACCATGAAAAAGATCATTGCTGAAGTAGAGAAGGAAGATATCATTTACAACCGTAACCTGATCCCTCACCGCCACTCTGCCACCTTCCTGAGCGATGCCCTGTGCTACAACGCCTGTAAGATAGCAGAAGACCTGGATGCAGATGCCCTCATCGGTATGACGCAGAGCGGCTACACCGGCTTTATGCTGAGCAGCTACCGCCCGCGCTCCCCGCTGTACATCTTCACCAAGGAAAGGTCGCTGGTAAACCAGCTGAGCCTGAGCTGGGGTGTACGCGCCTTCTACTACGCAGAAGAGAACAGCCTGGACGATATTATCCAGGACCAGATCAACATCCTGAAGGAAAGAGGTTTCCTTTCAAAGGAAGATATTGTGGTGAACACCGGCAGCACCCCTGTAAAGGAGCACCTGCCCACCAACGTATTAAAGATCACCCGGGTGCAGGATTAAGCGCCTGGTTAAACATAACATTCAGAAGGAGGAACGGCTTTTGCTGTTCCTCTTTTTTTATGAACTACATTTGATCTTTAAACCTTTTCACATGGCTAACTTCAAAAGCGTGTACCCGTACACGCAGGAAACCATAGCTGAGTATGCAGCGCACACCAAAGAGCAGATAGAAGATCTCTTAGCCAAAGGCCACAGCACTTACCGCCAGCTTGGGCAAATACCATTACAGCAACGCTGCGACTGGATGCTGAAAGCCGCATCCCTGCTGAAAGAGCAGGTCACCGAACATGCTACTATTATTACCCGGGAAATGGGTAAAACACTGAAAGAAGCCAAAGCAGAAGTATTAAAATGTGCCGCCAGCGCAGAATATTATGCGCAGAATATTGCAGCCATGCTGCAGCCTAAACCCCTTAATTCCGACGCCAGCAAAAGTTATGTGCTCTATCAGCCCAAAGGCATTATACTGGCTATAATGCCCTGGAATTTCCCTTACTGGCAGGTGTTCCGCTTTGCCCTGCCTAACCTGCTGGCAGGCAACACCGGGCTGCTGAAACATGCCAGCAATGTAAGCGGCTGTGCGCTGGCCATTGAAAAGCTGTTCCTGCAGGCCGGCTTCCCCGAAGGGGCCTTCCAGGCCGTACTGGTAAACTCCAAAGATATTGAGCCCATTATAGCCGACGACCGTATACAGGGCGTAACCCTTACCGGCAGCACACCGGCTGGTATGAGCGTAGCGCAGCTGGCCGGCAAATACATTAAAAAGAGCGTATTGGAATTAGGCGGCAGCGATCCCTTTGTGGTGCTGAAAGATGCCGACCTGGAAGCCGCAGCCGCTGTAGCGGTAAAGGCGCGTATGCAAAACGCCGGCCAGTCATGCATTGCAGCCAAACGCTGGATAGTGGAAAGCGCCGTTGCAGAAGAATTTACGCATCAGGTAACCGCCATCCTGCAAAAAATGCAGCAGGGCGATCCCTTTGCGGAAAGCACCGACATGGGGCCTATGGCCCGCCCCGACCTGGCAGAGGGCCTGGCCAAACAATTACAGCAAACCATACAGCAGGGCGGCAAGCTGCTTACCGGCGGGCAGTATGAGGGCTGTAACTTTACCCCTACCCTGCTCACCAACGTGCAGGCCCACATGACGGCTTTTGAAGAAGAGACCTTTGGCCCGCTGGCAACCATTATTACCGCCAAAGATGAGCAGCAGGCCATTAGCCTGGCCAACCACCCTACTTTTGGCTTAGGGGCTGCCTTGTGGAGCAAAGACCTGGAAAAGGCGGCCCGCCTGGCCACACAAATAGAAAGCGGTAATGTGTATATAAACGATATGGTGCATTCCGATGCCCGCCTGCCTTTTGGCGGCATTAAACAATCCGGCTACGGGCGTGAGCTGGCTGCGGAGGGTACACACGAGTTCCTGAATATCAAAACAATATACATCAAATAGCACCGCGCAGGTTAAATGATAGCCGGAAGGGGCAGCCGCCTTTTCCGGCTATCCCTTTTACAATAGGATATATGCCCCAAGTATTCTACCTTCATCCCCTCATTTTAATTAAGCAACCCAGGCTGCTCCCATAATTAACTATGAAACAACAGACTAAACCAACGCGTTATTCGCCTTACATCACCATCAGCAGGGAAGAATGGGCCCGGCAAAGGGACGATGCCGCTTTAGTGTTTGAGAATGATATTTCCAAGCTACAAGGCCTTAACGAGCCACTTACATCAGAAGAGGTGCAGGCAGTGTACTTACCGCTGGCCCGCTTATTAAACCTGCATGTAACCGCTGCGCAACAGCTGCATGACACTACCAGCAGGTTCCTGAATAATCATACGCATAAAGTACCTTACATTATTGGCATTGCGGGCAGCGTAGCTGTGGGTAAAAGCACTACTGCGCGTGTGCTGCAGCGCTTATTGTCTGCATACCCCAACCATACCCGGGTAGCCCTGGTAACTACCGACGGCTTTCTGTATCCCAACCGGGTGCTGGAACAAAAAGGATTGATGAACCGGAAAGGTTTCCCGGAAAGTTATGACATCCGCAAGCTGATACAGTTCCTGGCCAATGTAAAATCAGGCATGGAAAAAGTAAGCGCGCCAATTTACTCGCACCTGGAATATGATATTATTACAGATGAGGAACAGCAGATAGAATCACCTGATATTGTAATAGTAGAAGGCATCAACGTATTACAGGTAAGGAACCGTGAGCAGCGGGAGCCTGCTGTATTCGTATCTGACTTTTTTGATTTTTCCATTTATGTACATGCCGCAGAAAAAGATCTGCGCGAGTGGTACATTGCCCGCTTTGAATCGCTGCGCAGCACTGCGTTCCAGGATCCGAACTCCTATTTTCACCGCTATGCACATTTATCTGATAAAGAAACAGTGGAAATGGCCACGCATATCTGGAATGAGATCAATAAACCTAACCTGGAACAAAATATTGAACCTACCCGTTACCGCGCCAGCCTTATTTTAGAAAAAGGCAGCCATCATTTTGTACAGTCCATACAGCTGCGTAAAACGTGAAAGAATGTAAAATGTAAAATAATAAATGTAAAACCGACGAAGGAGGTTCATAGAGACCATTTAAAAGACTTTATGAACGAGCTAAATGTAAAAGTGGAATGCAGCGAATAAGTAACTGCATTCCACTTTTACATTTAGCATTTTACATTTATAATTTTACATTCCTCTACTTTACGTATAACCCTACCTGTTATATTACTACTATTAGCTACGTACAAACACTTACACGTTTACCCAATAAAAAAAGGCCCCGGTTTGCACCGGAACCTTTTCCACTATTCATAATAGCTTAGGGGATTATCCAACCCACTGATTGATGTGAGAACCATTGCCGGAAGACAGTTCGCGGGCAGAAATGGTAAACGTGATCGTCATAGGGTTCGGATTGTCCGAATCAAAGTTTTCTTCAAACTTTACCAGGTAGCCTTCTTTAAAGGATACGGTTTTCAGTTTGGAGTCGGAATCTCTTTTGTAAAAAGTGATGGAGCCATCTTTGCGTTCAAAGTTGTTCACCATCCACTCAAAGAGATCAGTTTCACCTGTTGATTCTACGGTCAAACGGATGCGGCCTCCGCGTGTAATGGCGGATGGGCGGCCGGTAGCATCAACTTCTTGATTGAGGTCGTAGCTGCAATGTTTTACAACATACTTTTTGCCAGCTACTTCAAATTCGGATTTGAAAGACATGGGTTAAATGTTTAAGGTTACCAAATAATTAAAAAATACCTAAGAAGAAAAAAGTAATTATGAAGCCTCAAAAGTAAAAGATAATCATTAAGCGGCCAAACATTGTTGCTTTGCAAATCGACAATTTAACACATGCGGGTTTTATTAATTCGTTTTTATTTCAATATGTTTTCAGGAACACTTATCGCCCCGGAGTGCTTGCTGACAGGCGTTTGTAGTACTCCAGCTGGTTATCGGAACGGTCCAGCTGCGTGCTCAGATCCTGCACTTTTTCCTTTAATTCTGCAATGGTGCGCTGTGCATCCTGCAAGCCGCGCAGCTGCTGCTTGCTTTCCTGTAATGCTAAGCCTATCTGCACAAAATTATCATACAGGCTGTAATGGGTCACTACATCTTTGGGAATGGCATTGTGCATGTTGGAAAGGTTCTTCACAATCTCCTGCTCTACGTAAATAGCATTCTGGTTGGGCGCATTTACGGAATCCAGGTTCGCTCTTATCTTCTCCTGGTTCTGCACAAAATCGGCCTGGAAAGCCTGCTCCTTGCGGTATGCGCTGATCTCTTTACGCAGCTCTGCATTCTCCCTTACCGGTACCTGGAAGTTGAAAAAAACCGCCACAACAAAAAGCCCTACTGTTACTACAAAAAATAGCAGGAACCATAAAAAGGCGGTTGTTCTTTCCTGTTTGTTCAATACTTGCATACGATGTTTATTTTTTGGAGTTAGCGAATAGCTTTGCAGCTATGCCAACGGTAAGTTGAATGGTCTAGTTATTTTATTAATCTGTAAAGAACCAGCGTTTGGTTTTATGCTTGCGCAGGTATTCGCTGTCTTCCGGTGATTCTTCTTTTACAAAGATGCCGCTGTCCTGTTTACGGCCGATATAATCCAGCCGGCTAAGGCTGTCAAACAGCTTATTCACTGCGCGTACAAAGGGTATCATAGGCTGCAGGCATTCCCTTACATCCATATGTTTATAGCGGATGTTGGCACAGTTGATCATCAGCGTTTCCAGCTCGCCCTGCCGCAGCTCACACCACTCGCTTAAATAGTTCAGCAGCTCTTCTTTACCGGCGCTGGCCCGCTGGTCAATGGCATTCTTCATGGTACGCGCCAGTCCGGCTACCACTTCCAGCATTTCAGCAGGCGTTTGGTATAAGCCTAACCAGCGGAACTGGGTAATACGTGTGCTCAGGTACTGCACCATTTTCTCAGTGATATATAATACTACCTGCGCCAGGTCATTATCCTGTTTGCGGGAGTATATTTTCTGTACGATGTGCACACCGTACAGCTCCATCTGCCCCAGGAACTGGTCCAGCTCCTGGTGCAGGTCTGCCAGGGCAGGATGCGCAGCTACAATAGCGCAGGGTGGTATATAATCATCATCCAGCTGCGGACGTGTATCCTTTACCGTTATTTTACCCAGTATCATCTGGTAGCTTCCCAGCTGGCCGTGCGGCAGCTGCGATGCCGGTATTACATACAGGGTATACTCCGGTGTGGCATAAGGCAGCCTTGGCGGATCTTCATGCAGCAGCGGTTCCCCGCTGGGCTGCCGGTCAAACGGGTTTACCTGTATTAAAATATAAAAGGTGCTTTCGGCATGGGAAGGATCCCATTTATATTCTGCTTCCGGGAAAGTAGTGGCATATTTCAGGGAGTGCACCGTGTGCTCCGGTATCTCAATACGGCCGCCACCCGGCGTTACTGCCCGGCACTCCGTTAGCTTTACACGCCACAGCTGCTGATTATCTATCACAAACCAGCAACGCAAAGATTCCTTTTGTTCTGCTTTGGGTGGTAACAGGCCATAGTTCTGCGCATGCAGCCCTACAGTAATTGCATCCCGCAGCTGGTCAAGCATTGCATTCTCCGTATCAATGAAGTGCTGCTTCTTGATCTTCATCCCATCCACCCAGTTAACGGGGAAATATTTCAACGGCTCCGCCATAATTGTATGTTTAAATTGTAAGGAGTGATGGTGGTTGCACCAACCCTCACGATAATACTACTCTGTTGCAAATGATCACGCTGTTTTCCTGGATGCCGTTCATAAATACCGGCTTATCGGGGTCTAATGTTCTGGTGCCAACAAAAAAGCGGGGTTTGCGGTGAAATACCCAGCCGTAGGGCTGTCCGTTCGTATCCAGGAAATCGATCGGCGTATTGGGATAACGGTCGTTGTAATCATTCAGGAAATGATAGAACAGATCGCCCAGGTCCATCTTAATAGGCGTTCGCGCGCGGAAATAAATGCGGCTGTTATCATTCACCTTTTTCTCCAGCTCAAAACCAATCACGATCAGGTCGCGCATTTCATCCTCATTCACCTGCGGCGCTTCCTTATATAAAGGATATTGCCACCATTTATGCACCTTGGCCGGTATGGTCATCATCCGCTCAAAGGTTTTGTACACAAAGGTGGGCAATACAAAAGAGAACATTGCAGTAAGCATGGGGTAATACAGGAAAGTACCTTTTGACATCCAGTAATGTACCAGCACGGATAAGGCGCCCCCAAACAACCAGATAGCCACAATAAAGGCCAGCTCTGATCCCAGTGTTTTTTCATTGGCCCAGAAACGGGTATACATAAAATGGCAATGCACTATGCCTAATCCCATGAACCATACGGAGGAGAAAATGTACTGGCTCATCAGGTTCTGGTTAGTGAACAGGTATGGCAGGGAGGCCACCACCCCAAACACCAGCGTCATGTAAAACAGGTACCATAACGCTTTCTTCTTATACAGGGCAAAATTCTTGATAAAACGGCTTAGCATGGCAACGGTTAGCCCTCCAATGGCTAATACTGCCGCTACTACCAGGTATATCTTTGCTTTTAATAACATACCAATGAATGTTTAAATACGCTGAATGCCAAGGCTTAACGCAGCATGCTGATCGTGTTCCGCTTTAAGCATTTTGCTTTGTGCTTTTAGCCTTTAGCGTTAGGCATTTAGCGTTTAGTGTTTCGGTTCAAATCTACAGAAATAAGTTATAACCCATAATACCTTCCTTACGGTTCTCATCTGCTACAGCAGCGCCTTTTTCGGCACTGTTGGGTTCCAACAGGGTTTCAATCTCCACATCGGCAGGTAATAAAAAATTATAACATGTTTCCAGCAACTGCCCATAGGGTTGCCAGGGTAAATAATCATATATACGTTGACGTTGCAGGGGTCCTATAGTTACTTTCATCACCGGCATATCGGTATAAAAATCTTCGCCGGCCAGGGTATCCAGTCCAAGGCGGGCATCGCCCAGCGGAACACCGCTGCTGCTTTGCACACGCCGGGGCGTATAGTCACAAACGATCTGCACCTCTTCTTCCAGTATTACCTGCAAACACAATTGCACCAGGGGTATGTTACCTGCAATCCGGTGCATATATGGCAATAATCTTACCAAACGGTTCGTTGGCGCTTTGGGTAAGTTGGGATTAATGCCCCAGAAAGATAAGAATAACTGGTCGGCATCTTTACCAAAAGCGTCAAATAATAAATGTTTTTCCCGCTGTTCCAGGAACACCCGTTGCAGGAAAAATTCATGCTCCAGCGGTTGAAAGAACTTACGGGCCTGCTGCTGCTCCTGCTGCTGTTTTTTATAATTAGCCACCATTTCCTGCACGGAGCCGCGGCGCTGTGAAGAGAACTCGTGGAACAGCCCTTCCGGCAAACGATCGTACAAACCATCCCTCGAAAGCTGCAGCATAATAAAGGGATGATACGGTTGTGAATCATCCAGCTTTACGCCTGTAATATCCCGTGCAAAAGCCCGGCTGAACACATTCTGCATCTGTACGGTCACTTCTTCCTGCTGCAGCTGGTTATCCAGCAGCTCACCCACTACAACCTCAGCCCGTACATCTTCATGCAGGCGACGAATATGATCTATCACTTCTTCCAGCACAGCCGCCTTTTGTGCATAGTTCGTCATCTAAATATTTGTTTTACGGTTTTTCATTTGTTAACATCGGTATCATGGAGTCTCACCTTCATATTCCTTATACTAAGGTCCATGCCCGGTTTCTGCAGTTGTATTGATATGAACAAAGTGTAATACGTAAGTTAGCTTTTGGGTTAATACGCACTATTATTTTAATGGCAATTTATCTAAAAAATTATTTAAAATTGCAAAAACGTGAAAAACCGATGGCCCCCCAAAGATCACATAACGATAGAAGCGAAAGGAAAGTTAACTCGGTAAGACCCTTCAGCAGTATCACCAGCCACATTGACCCGATGGTGCTGTACACATTCCTGGCCTTGCTGACGATTAGCGTAGTGATGCTGGCTTTTAAAGCCGGTAACCGGCAGGACTGCAGCATGGTGAGCATGGCCTTCAGCAGCCGGCAGCATGGTGTAAATACTTCGTTTACAGTAGGAGAAGTTATTACTTTTAAAGCTAATAATACAGGCAGCGCACCTGCCGGCGGATACACCTGGAATTTCAGCGACAGCAGCGTACAGCAACAGGGGCAACAGGTATACCATGCCTTTAACAAGGCCGGTAGTTTTGTAGTAACCCTGCAGGCCGGCAAATGCAGCTGGAACCAGGAGGTACAGGTAGTTAATCCTATACCGCTCACTACCAGCGCACCTGCTGCCGATGTATTTCCGGTAATTGATGGCCCTACAGAAGCCTTTGTAGGCCGCCCGGTAACCTTCAGCAACAGCACACCCGGCGCTAAAAGCTGGGAATGGCGCTTACAGCAGCCTAATGCAGAAACGCATGGCGAACGCTCGCATACTTATGTATTCAGCAGTCCCGGCGACCGTATAGTAACACTGGTGGTGAATGGCGATGCCAGCCGTATGGTAAAGAAACGGGTGAACGTATTCCCCGCGCCGCAGCAACACCGTAACTCGGATCCGTTTGTACCACCACCCTTCCCGGTACCGGAAACCAAACCGGAGGTTGCACAACCGGCGCCTGAAAAACCCAAAGCGCCCGCTATTTCCGATGAAGAGTTCCGGGGCATGCTTACCCAGCTAAGCAACAAACAAAAAGGCATCCAGGACTTTGCACCTTATTTATGTAATAACCTGAATGCCCGTGTGCTGCTGAATGATAAGGATGTGAAGACCTTCTCCCAGTTCTGCGAGGCCATACGTGGTAAAAAACGTATCAAGATAGAAATGGTGAACCTGATCAAAGATCCGGATGGCTGTGTGAAAGAGATCCGTGTACGCTACGATAAGAAAGGCTTCCTCGGCATTTTCTGATGTACGATCTCAGATTTACGATCTTAGATCTGATCAATGCGATCCATCTAAGATCGTAGATCGTAAATCTAAAATAATGAATGGACAATACTACAAGCTGCCGCTAAAGCTCTCCACCATCCTGGAAAAGAAGGATATGGCGGTATGCAACCTGGAAGAATCCGTGTCGCAGCATATACATCTGCTGATCACGACCGTGCTGGGTGAAAATAAAGATGATCCGGACTACGGCTGCCAGCTATGGGAATCTGACTTTGATATTAAAGCCTCCAATAATGAAGTAAAGGAACAGGTAGAGATTGCCGTGCGCACCTCTATTGTGAGATACGAAAAAAGGCTTTCGCAAATAAGGGTAACAGCCGTGGTTAGCCAGGAAGAGCTGAATATGGCGGCCGGCCGTAAAGTGAAGAAAAAAATAAAGGTGAGCGTAAACGGTACGCTGGCCAAGAATAATAACCCGTTCCACTACAGCAGCTACTTCTATGTAAGCCCCCTATCTTTTGATTAATATAAGACACAAAAGCAGCAATCATGAAAGAGCAAAAAGAACGTATCAAAGACCGTATGTTAAAAACGGCTGCAAGATTATGGGGCTACCCGGATGCGGAAGTAGAAACGTCTTTTGACCCGGTGGTACAGCTGCTGCTGGAAGCCTGCGCCAGTGAGCTGGAGAAAATATCCAATGAGGTAGATGTATCGCATGCACGGCTGGTAGAGCGTTTGGCGCAGATCATGATGCCGGAGCCCATTACCACCAGCCAGCCGGCCTATGGCATTTTACATGCCACCAGCAATGAGCCGGCCACCAACATTACACCTGATCACCAATTCTTTTATACACATAAAACCGGCGGTAACAATAAAGACCTTTTCTTTAGCCCGCTCAGCAATCACCGCCTGTTCCGCGGGCATATCCGTTACATGGCCGTTGGCAGCAAGCTGTATGAAAGCAGGGAGTTCTGGTTTAAAGAGCAGGTGCTGCAAGGTACATTACCCAAAGATGCTGCGCCTAACCACTTATGGCTGGGGCTAGCCATGGATACGCTGCCGGACAATTTCAACGGACTCTCTTTTTTCTTTGACCTGCGCAATGTACACCAGCAGGAAATGTTCTATCATTACCTCCCCCTCGCCCGTTTTTTTGCGGGGGATGCAGAGCTGCCGGTGAACGGTGGTTACCACTACAGCCGCAATGAAAAAGAGGAAACTGTAAATGCCATGCTGGACCTGGCATTTGATACCAGCGCGCGTTACAGCCGTGAAGTGCTGCAACGCTACCGCCGCAATTTTCTTACGGTAAATACTAATTTCATCCCGGCAAAACAACGTACGGTACCGCTTTTGCTGCAGCTGATCTTTGGGAAAGAGGCTACCTCCGTAATAGATCCCAACACGTTCTGGATAAGGGTAGAGTTTCCGGAAACCGTGCACCACTCTTTGCTGGAAGACCTGTATTGCAGCATTAACTGCTTACCGGTTATTAACCGTAAAGTGAATGAGCAATCGTTGAAGCTAAACCGCTATCTGAATATTATTCCCCTGCATACACCGGATATTTTCTTTGATGTAAAAAAGGTGTACGACCTGGGCGGAGCCAATTATCATGTACGCAATTTTACCACAGCCGGCGAAATGCAGGAAGGCGACCTGGTAGTGCGCAGCAGCGGCATTGGACGTTTTGATTCCCGTGAAGCCAAGGAAATTATTGCCTACCTGATTGAAGTGATCCGGGACGAAAGCTCCCTGTTCGAAGAAGTGAAGAATGATTATGTAGCCGGCCGCATGCGGGAGCTGCATCAGCTCATAGCCTCCCTGGAAGAGCAATTGCAGCCCAGCCGCAATAAAGGCAACATTCCTTACCTGATGGTAAAACCAAGGGAAAGCGCAGAATATTTGTTTGTAGAATTCTATACCACCAATGGCACCCTGGCCAACAACATACGCATGGGCAGCCACTTACAGGAGTATGGCAGCATACAGATGCACCCTAACAGCATTACCCTGGTTACCAATACACAGGGCGGTAAGGACCGTTTAAATATTGATGAAAAGATTAACCAGTACCGCTACCACTTACTTACCCACGACCGCATTGTTACCCCGGAAGATATTAAAGCGCTGTGCAAACATATTATGGGTAAAGAGCTAAGCATGGTGACTGTTAGCAAGGGCACTGCTATGGCGCCCGGTACTACAGCGGGTTACAGCCGCAGCATTGATATACGTATCACCCTGGTAAAACCGGTGAACACTTATTCTGATGGCAGCTTAACTTATTTGAAAGATGAACTGATGATGCAGCTGCGGGAACGCTCTCCGAATAATTATCCGTACAGGATCTTTATGAATGAAACGTTAGCGTGATGCACCTAGCCGCTAACCTTCTGTTGCTTGCCAACCAGCATCACAGCGCCGCCCTCTTTCAGCTGTTTGAGCGGTACGCCTTTTTTGCCTTCGTTATCGCATAACACCAGGGTATTGCCAAAGCCAAGATCTACATAGATACGGTTACTTACCACCCATCCCCTGCCGGAAATACTGGTGTTCTTGCTGATGTACACTCCTTCTGCCTGCAGGTCATCCAGCAGCTCAATGCTTACCAGCTGCCCATCGGTGAAGTTGTCGCTGTTCTGCAGCTTGGCATTGTACACCATCATAGGGGTTTGCCGTACATTCCTGCCTACTGTGATACGGATGCTTTTAAACTCTTTATCATTTTCTAATTGCGGGCTGGCGGCAAATACGGAACCATTGGCGGAGCTTTTACTGAACACATTATAGCCAAACCCACCTAGATAGAGCTCCGGGCTTTCAAACAATTGTTTTACGGCAATGATCTTGTAAATGTACTGGGCGGTTTCATTATTCAGCATGAGCTGGTAATAATCCCGGCTACCCTGCTTTTTTACGTTACGCGATATGTTACCGCCACCAGCATTATAGGCAGCAGCTACCAGCGTCCAGGATTGCAGCTGGGCATACAGCTTACGGATCAGCACACAGGCAGCCTGTGTGGATTTTAAAAGATGATTACGTTCATCATACCCGTTGCTTACCTGCAGCCCCAGCTCCGCAGCTGTACCGGGCATGAGCTGCCATACCCCCTGCGCGCCAACCGGCGAGGTGGCATTGGTAAAACCGCTTTCCACTACCGGCAGGTATTTAAAATCTTCAGGAATGTTGTATTGTTTCAGGAGGGGCACTATCAGGGGAAAGTACTGCTCTGACTTGGCTTTGAGCAGGGGTAGAAAGTTCTGGTGGCGCAAATGCCATTTTATCACGTCCATCAAACGGTTGGATACAAAGTCGCGTTCCAGTGGTACCGCCTCTCCGCAAAAATCCACCATTTGCCCACGGCTGCTTAAAAAACAGCCGCAGAAAAAGCTAACGAACAATATGGATCTTAAATGCCTGATCATGATTAATGTTGTTGGTCCATGGACCTCTACGCTACTGCACCATATACCTTGGCAGCGCATCTACAGGGGTGTATAACACCAGCTGGCGGGCATCCGCGTTATTTTGCAGTACTATGATCACTTCATCACTCTTCTTCAATGCGCGGGCAGGTACTACAAATACCAGCTGCTGCTCATCCTTCCTGTTCACCGTAGACGGTGCTTTTTTGTATAATATGGGCATGGTATACAACCGGTTGGCAGCTTTGCTGTCCTTATACATCAGGGTGGCTTTCACCAGGTTATAAGGCTGCTGCGAGCGGTTGCGCAGGTGGTAGCATAAATAAATAAGGTTGTTCAGCGTCATAGCGTTGGAATAGCTAAGCGTAACACCATCTATTTTAGTTTCATGCTGGTGGCCTGCTTTCTGTTGTTTTCCAAAATCATCCGCCACTTTGCTTACAGTTACGGTATCAATATTCACGGCGGCGGCAGCGGTTCCTTCATCTTCCGTTACCACGGGTACCGGCTTTCCATCACTGCCTTTTACGATGGTTGCTTCCGGAGTGGCTGCGGGATTGGTGGCGGCCCCTGTTTTGCCTGACAAAGTGTACTTCAGCTGTGCCAGATCTACCTTATCATGGTAGGCCAGTATCAGGTAATGTACATTGCTGCCTTCCCTTACGATCAGGTTGGTGGTTCTGGGTGTGGCGGCTGTAGGCCTTATAAACACCAGGTTCCTGTCCACTATCCGGTAATCATAATCTGCATTTTTACCATCGCCGATCTGGAAAGTGCTTACCGGTGCGCTACAGCTTATGAGGGTAGCGGCCCCTTTGGTAGTAAGTATTGTATCTATGGAGGACGCGGATTGCGCACTGGCCTTACTGCTAAAAAGCAGCAGTAAACCGGCACACATGCCCACTGTCACATGCCCTAATGTAGCCATTCTTTTTTTGATGATTATTAACACAGGTACGGATATATATACAAAGATGCGAATATGCAAACGGTATGCCGGTTTCAGCATTTCCATCCTTCTACATATTCGCATCTGAGTATTTTATTTTTTTTCCTGCTCGTATTCAGTATCCCAGTCATTCCCATCATCTCCTTTATGCCCTTCCATCTTGATCAGGAAGTTCTTGGCGGGGAAATAAGGCTTCAGGTGAATATCAAGGTGAATGCGGTCCTTCTGGATCGGATCCTGCTCAAAACGGCGGATGTTAAAATCTTCTATCAGCTTATCCGGCCCGGTTATGCTGTCCAGGAAACGGATGATCTGTTTCATCAGATCCTTACGGGTATTGGCATTAAAGTTTTCAAATGCACGGCGGTTGAGGAAATCCATCAACACCTTGGTTACGTAGTCGAATACACGTACCACAGAATAGGTTTGCAGGCCAATGTTATCGCCATTGAACAGGGTTTTGGCGCTGAAGGCCATTACCTTACCATATTCTTTAACCATCGGCACCAGGCCCATTTTTTCCAGGCTGGCTATTTCGCTTTTCTTCAGCTCAAACTTCACCCCATCCACCTCGTTCATACCGCCGAACTTTTTACCGGCTGTTACCTGCGACATCAGGGTTTTATATATTTTACCTGCCAGTGATCCGGAGGGCGGTACATACAGGTTATCTTCCTCTCCTACTTCATCGAACTTGCCGCGGCCTACCAGCCAGTTACAGGCCATGATCACGTTAGAGCGGTGAATTTCGCCACCGGTAAGGTTAGCCTGCTCAAACATTTCCATCACATCATCCGGCGCATCCAGGTGAGAGAAGTCGGTGATCAGCATCACCTTATTCTCATAGGCTATCTTAGCCCATTTTTCCAGCACCTTGTTAGAACCCAGGTAACCGGGAATAACCAGCAGGCTGTAGTTGCCGCGCAGGTCCAAACGGTCGTAGTTCTGTACAAGCTCCTGGTGAATGGAATCAATAAAACGGGTGTTGTCCAGGTCTTTCAGCTGGTCCAGCTCCACGTTAATAAAGGTTACATTCTTTATCTTATCGGATTCTGTGTTCTTAAAGAACAGGGCTACGTTGCGGTAAGATTGTTCCAGCTCTTTGGTGGCTTCAATCGCTTCTGCCAGGTTTTTGCTCAGCACCTTGTCGGCTTCTTCCGCATGCTCGGTACAAAAGGTTACCATGTCCCCTACTTCTGAAGTAGCGGACAGCACTTTTTCCCATACCTGCAGGGATTTCTTAAGCTTATCCCGCTCGCCTTTTTTATTGGCTTCTGTAAGGAAAATATTGCGTCTTGCTTTACGGTCGGGGTTCAGGTTCTGTGCGCCTTCAATAACGGCTTCCAGCAGGTCGAACGAACCGTATTTCGCTAACGCGTCAATACTTTGTTCCAGCGATAATTCCTGCTGCTGTGGTGCAGACTGACCAGCAGTTTCAAGATCCTGCTGCTGACTTTTTTGTAACTCTGCCATATGGGTTCAATTACGAATTATTCAATTACGAATGACGAATATGTTTCTCATAACTACAAATACTACTAATTACGGATTACAGTTTAAAATCGTTTCGATCTGATTTGCAATTCGTAATTAATAAATCCGTTTTAATTATTTATTCTTGTCCAGGTCCTTTAGCATTCCTCTTACGGCGCCCAGCAAAGCCTGCCGTGCAGCAGGGTCGGCCAGTGCAGCCTTCAGGATCTTATTTGTTTTCAGGTGTTTCATGATCTTGAGGAACTGTTCTTTTTCAGAATACAGATCGTTCAGGAAAGCGCTTTGACCGGTGATGCCTTTGATCCCAAAATCGCCCAGGTTATGAAACTGCAATGTTTCATTTACACCGGAGCCGTCTGCATCATGAAAAGTAATGGGCACCGTGGGTTTGTAGTGCTCAAACACGTCCTCTACTTTGGTTAACCCCTGTACAATTTCAGGTTTGATCGGGGTTTGCTGGGTTAACTTCTCAGCAAACAATGTACGGTTATGAGATATTTCTATAATGGCCTCATTGGCATCCAGCTTCACCTCATTACCACCAATTCCATAGTTATCGTTCATAATAAAAGATTTTAATATTTGCTATGGTTACTACTTAAATTTAACGATTTATCCGGAAGAACAGAATTCAATTACGAATTGTCAATTATTCAATTACGAATTAAGCACTCCCAACTCAATTGTAATTCGTGATTAGACAATGCAACGGTAATTTACAATCTGAAGTACCCAATTCGTAATTCGTAATTGAATAATCCGTAATTACTTAACGTCCCATTGTAATTCTCCTTTATCATCCACATCTAAATTCACCTGCATATTCTTTTGCAGGCTGCCTTCTATGATCATGCGGGAAAGGGGTTTGCGCAGGCGGCTGCGGATCACCTCTTTCAGCGGACGGGCGCCGTATTGCGGGGAGTAGCCCTGCGTGGCCAGCTGCTGCCTTGCGGCATCCGATACATTAAAACCGATCTGCTGCTGCTCCAGCATCTGCAATAAATGTTTCAGGTGAATATCAAAGATCTTCACCACATTCTCCTGCTGGATGGGACTGAAGGGCACTATTTCCGTTAACCGGCCCAGGAACTCCGGCCTGAAATGACGGGCCATAATTTCCATAAGCTGCTGTGATGGCGGAATAACGCCATCCCGGAAAGATTGCGCAATTACATCGCTTCCTATATTAGATGTGAAGAGGATCAGTGCATTGGAAAAATCGCCGGTCTTACCCAGGCGGTCATGCAGTTTCCCTTCATCCATGATCTGTAAAAAGATATCGAAAACAGAGGGGTGCGCCTTTTCAATTTCATCAAATAACACCACGGCATAGGGTTGCTGCCGTATCTTATTCACTAACAATCCGCCTTCTTCATAACCTACATAACCCGGAGGAGCACCATATAATAAGGCTGCAGAATGTTCTTCCTTAAACTCAGACATGTCAAACCGGATCATGCAGCGCTCGTCCTGAAACAAGAAGTCTGCCAAAGATTTTGCAAGTTCTGTTTTACCGGTACCGGTTGGGCCCAGGAAAAAGAAAGAGCCAATGGGCTGGCCCGGGCGGCTTAAGCCGGAGCGGGATTCCAGGATGGCCTCTGCTACGGTTTTAAGCGCATGGTCCTGCCCTACTACGCGTTTGCGTAAATGAGCATCCATGTTCACCAGGCGCTCCCGTTCTTCGGACTGGATCTTACCCAGGGGAATGCCGGTGGCTTCTGCAATAATGGTTGCAAGGTCCACCACGGTTACTTCATCCTGGTGGTTAGCGGCCAGCGTTTGCAGCTGCTGCAGCATATCCTGTAAGGTGGCATGCAGCTCCTGTGTATCGTCTATTTTATAAAGGTCTTTTTGATTCTGTAAGCGGCTGGTGAGTAAAGTGCTGAGCCGCTGTGTAAGCTGCTGGTACAGCCATAGCAGGTCTTGTTTGGCGGTGTCTTTAGTTATATCTGTATCTGTTAGCTGCTGTTGCAGCTGCTGTAAGGTTTGTGCGCCGGTATCCTGCAGAGTGCGGATGGCGGCCATGGTACGGTCCAGCAGGTTAATGGCGCTATCCGGCAGGCTGCGCTCTTTCAGGTAACGGCGTGAAAGGCGTATAGCCTCCAGCGTTACATCCGCACTGGTTTTTAAGCGATAGTACTCTTCGTAAGAAGGTATTACGGCCTGTATCATGCGGTCTGCCAGGGCTTCATCCGGCTCAGGCAGGGTTATGGTTTCAAAGCAGTGGCGTAACATGCCATCCGGCTCTATGAGCTTGCGGAAACCTTCCGGTGTGCTGCTGCCAATAACAATGATCTCCCCTTTACCCAGGGAAGCCTTCAGGATGTTGGCAATGCCGCCGCTGCCGGAACCCGGCTGCTTATCCAGCAGGGTATGCAGGTTATCTATAAAAAGTATATGCCTGCCCGTTTGCTTCAGCTGTTGAATGATCTGCAGCAGGCGGTCTTCCAGCTCATTCTTATACGCTGCGCCGGCAATGAAGGCGCCATAATCCAGCGCATAAATTTCTGTTTGCTGTAAGCTCAGCGGCACCTGCTTTTGTACAATGGCGCGTGCCAGCCCGTCTGCAACGGAGGTTTTACCTACTCCGCCTTCTCCTATAATAAGTATGCTGGATTTCCCTTTACGGGTCAGGATCTCCGTCATGATGCGGATCTCGGCATCACGGCCTATCAGCGCATGTTTTTCTTCCAGGCGTTGGGGGTCGGTAAGGCGGTATACATATTTTAATGCTGCGGAGCTTACGGGAGAACCGGCCTGACCGTTCACTGTAACCAGCTGTTTCGTTTTGCCGTTATTGTTATACCGTGCAAGCAGCTGATCTCTTGTAAAGGGGAAGGTTTTCAGCTGCTCAAAAGAAAAGCCCACACCGGGTGTGCTGAGTGCGATCAGCAGGCTCCAGGCATCTGCGGCATCCAGGTTTTGTTCCAGGCGGATGGAATCTGCCTCCTGTAGAACAGCGGCTGCCTGGTCATCCTCTTCCGGCTCATCCGGCAGGCGCGATGCTTTGGGATGGTTATCCAGCCGTACATCAGCCCATTCTTCCAGGTAATAGATATCTATATCCATGGCCTGTAGGGCGGCAGCGATGCCTACTTCCTTATGCAAACATGCTTTTAATAAATGTGCGGGTGTGTATTGCGCATGGCGGTATTCTTTCGCAATTGCCTGGGCAATGCGTATGGCTGCCTGCACCTCTGGAGTATATGTAGTGTATGTAGCCAGGGTCATTTGGGATGATTCTCGGTTTTTCTAAATGTTCCAGTTCGTATGTCCATAGCCTGGGGGCCAATGGTTTGGGTCAAAAAATTATGATACTTGTATCTTGTATCAAAGCAATAAAGATACACTTTAAATGTATATAATAAATTTCCTACACGGTGTGAGGGGCTGTGGTGGCTTGCAAACAACCAATCTCAGCTGCGCATTACAACAAAAGATTTAGATCATACCCAGTAATAAACGGTTCATAAATAACTATTAATCAGTTTGGTGAATTAACAATTAATAAAATTATCTAATTAAATATTTATTTAATTTTAAAACAAATTTACACGTATAACTTTTTATGGAAGCTTGCGGGGGCCTATTAAATTAATACAGGGGTCTTATACAAGTCTGTTGCAAAGGTGCAATAATTTATTACATTCGTGGGCAACATATCTTTATTCAGAACAATTAAGATACTGTTTGTTAAAAATACCAAAAGCGCGCAAACCATGCGCAGCCGGCAAACCGTGACACCGTTCATTAAACGAACCTGTTATAAAAAATGATCTCATTTTAATATTTAACCGCATATGTTGCTGCCTGACAGAGATTGGCAATATTTTGGATAGGCAACAGCAAGCGGGAGAATTAATAACAGGCAGGTATTGAAAATGTATAAGAATACCTATTTTCGTACCTGGAAGTTTGATGAACCTTGAAACTGTTTTAACCCAAATAAAGTGCACCATGAGAAAAGCCTTACACCCAAAATAAATTGTGCTGTTGCAGCAGTGGTTATTGTTGTACGTTGACCAGGTTAACCGCATCACCAGCCCTGTATTAACAGCATCCACGGTCATTTAGCTTATTCATCTATTATCCAAAAAACAATTAATTATATGTCTTTTAAAGCAGTCATGCAATTAGACGGTGAAGAAATCAACGTACTGGATTGTCAGTTTTCCTTTGCACAAGGTATAGATCATAATGGTAAACCTGCCTCCCGGCCTACCGGCGGACAGATCACCGTAACCCTGGAATCCGACGGCAGCACCGACCTGTTTGAATGGATGATCTCCAACACGAAAACCAAAAGCGGCAGCATTGTATTTTACCGCCGCGATGCTTTATCCAAGCTCAAAGAGTTAAAGTTCTCCGATGCTTACTGTGTAAATTATGAAGAACGCTTCCAGGCCAGCGGCGACCACCCCATGCAGGTACAGATCACTATTTCGGCCAAAGAGGTGAAGCTGAATAGCAGCTCTTTCCAGAATCCGTGGCCGGTGTAGGGGGAGCGGGAGCAACCCTTTTACTTCATTAAATTAATTGCAGACTATGTGTTGCAGCAGCCTTTATTGCAGATGTAATTTCTTCCAAAATAAGCCTCAGCTTAAAATGGCAGACGTGCTGGCTCATCCCTGGTGGGCAAAACCGGAGGCGCAGTTTAATCCATTCTGGCAAAGCGTACATCCGGTGCGACAAACTAATTTGTTTGGGCCATGCACTTGTGATATTGATGCCAAAGTGGTTTACCTGACTGTAGATCAGTTAAAAGATATCGCCAAGGGCGCCACTTTTAGCAACATCCTCAAACATGTGGATCCGCTGAATGCCGCTATGCACAAATATCAGATCAGGACGCCTTTACGTATTGCACATTTTATAGCACAGGTAGCACATGAAAGCGGACGCTTTATTTATACCCGTGAAATTGCCAGCGGGGCTGCCTATGAAGGCCGCAAAGATCTGGGGAATACACAAAAAGGTGACGGTAAAAGGTTTCGTGGCAGAGGTTTGATCCAGATCACTGGCAGGGCGAACTATACAAAATATGGTACCTATGTAGGCAAGAGCTTTACAGATGATACCACTGCAGTGCAGCTGGAACAGGAGCCCTGGGCAAGTGATTCTGCCGGATGGTTCTGGCATGTATATAAAAAGCTCAGTCCCCTTGCTGATGCGGATAACCTGCTGGAAATTACCCGGCGGATCAATGGTGGCTATAATGGCCTGGCAGACCGGCGCAGTATGCTAGCCAGAGCTAAAAAGGTATTGAACATTCATCAAAAAGTGCAGGAAGTTGGCAAATAGATCACATCATATTTCATTTATACTCACTTGCTTTTGCTTATTGCTTTATCAGGTAGTAACCGGTTGTAACAGCAATAGCAACACGTCCATCCCAGGTCACAATAATGACAGTGCCAAAAAAGTTACCCTCCCTGCTGATACCATCGCACAAAAACATGCAGCAGCAATAGATCAGCAGGAACTGGATGAATTTGTGGGTGCATATACCTCCGTTTGCAAAGGAGATAAAAATATTTATTTAACGCTGGACATAACAAAGTCAGGTACTGAATACAATGTAGTATTAAAAAGCTTTCCAGGGAACTATACGCTGGTAACCGGCCCCCTGAAGCCTGACAATACAAACTTTGACCCACAGCTTAATGTTTGGGCTATTACAGATAAAAAGAACTACACGTACGGGTTTGTATTCAATAAAAAGTATCTCGCAGAACTTTTCTCCGGGTGCTTAGTACTGGATAATGTAGACTACAAACCCACCATTAACAAATGTTTTATAGCAGATAAACAGGATAACATTGTCTTTTGCAAAAGCAAAAAGAAATAAACAACAATGCAGGGGCTGAAACAACATATTGCGCATACAAAAAAACACCGTTACAGAAGTTTGATCCTGGTAGCGCTTGCATTGAATTACTTCTCCACTTACTGCGCGGGTAATGAATTAAATAATAATAAAAAGTCTGCTGATAATACCCAGGTATTGCCCACAGTTAGTACAGCTCAACCCACCGCCGGTACAGGAAGTGCCGGTAATATCGCTGATTTTACAGGGAGCTTTCGTGCGAATTGTGAAAGTGCTGCGGGTACTTATCTACAAATAATCCTTTCCAAAAAAGCGGCCGCTTATTTTATACAATTAAGCAAGCATCCATCAGATGCTATTATTGTATCAGGCATGCTAAAACCGGATTCTGTTTATTTTCTAAAGGAAGCAAATGTATGGTCTGTGCAGAACGGCAAGGGAGAACGCTTTGCTTTTATATTTAACAAACACGAGCAGGAGCCTTGCGCACACGAAAACTGTCCGGGTTACATTACACTGGTTAATCTGGATTATAAAAATATACTGGGTGATGATTGTTTTAATAAGCAAGATTACCTCTTTTTTACTAACACTACTGCAAAGCCGAATCCCCCACCGGCACACCAGAGCAGTTATATAAAGGAGATGGCCGCCTTACGTCAGTATATTGGCAGTTATGAACTGGATAGTTTAGAAAACGCTGGTAAGGATTGCAAGGGATATTTATCATTAATACAAAAGAACAACGCATATTATTTACAGCTGCGTTTTCCTAAGCTTTCACTTGCTGTAAGCGGCTTGCTGCAGCGGGATACTGTAAACTTTGATCCTGACTTTAATGTATGGTCGCTCAAAGACAAACACAAACAGGTGTATGCTTTTGAGTTTATAGCGGATCAGCCAACCCAGATCATTTTACTTAATGAAGACGCTAAACTAACATTTGAAAGGAATTGTGTAGTAGGAAAAACAATACTTTTTACGAGAAAAAACTAACGTTCAACTAATTTCTTTGATCCAATAAATTATTTATATGGCACTTCAAACGCGCACCCAGATCAGCATCAGCGGACAGTCTGAAACGGCAATCAAAGATTTTCAACGGCTGCAGCTTACACAAAGCGTAAATGGCCATCATTACTTTGAGCTGGTGGTTGATCCTGCCAGTTTGTTTGGTAAAGATAACGATGCTATTTCAAAAACAAAATCACTTATTGGTCAGCCAATCAATATAAGCATAGAACAGGATTTTTCAGGCAAAGGCGGTAACCCGCTTTTGTTCAAAGGCATTGTAACCAATATTGCCACCGGTAAAAGAGGGGGCGTTGCCCAGGCAGAATGTATCATACGCGGTTACAGCCCTACCATTCTGCTGGATGATGATCCGCATATTGAAGCATATGAAGAGAAAACTCTGGCCGATATTGCGAATAACCTATTGGGACAATATGGCCGTTCAGGGATGAAGAACAATGTTAAACCCGTACATACCAGCCCTATTCCCTACATTGTACAATACAAGGAAAACACCTACCGTTTTCTGCAACGCCTTGCTAACCGCTTTGGCGAATGGTTTTATTATAATGGTACAGAACTGGTGTTCGGGCAATCATCCGCCGGCAACTCCCTATTATTAAAATACGGCGTAGACCTTTCCTCTTACTCTATAGAGCTGAACACAGTACCCACCAACAGCCGTTATGTGGGCCTGGATTATTATAAAGACAGCCTCGTAGAAAATACAACCACTGCACATAGTATTAATGGAAACGATTATACGCAGCATCTGACTAAAGTAAGTGATTCACTATTTGCCAAACAGGCCACCTATAAGATCAATGAAGCTTTAGGCAGGCAGTCTGATAAGGAAATTGAATACATTACCAAGCTGTCCAAGAAGAATAAAGTGGCTGGCATGGTGCAGTTAAAAGGCTACAGCGATAATACGGGTTTACAGGTTGGTAATACCATAGAAGTACAGGAGGCCTTTTTACAGGATCAGAACCGGGGAAAATATGTAGTGACCTCCGTTACGCATTACTGCACCGGCAATGGCAACTATGAAAATGAATTCACTGCTATCCCGGAAGAAGTAGCTGCACCGCTGGTACGGATGGATAACCATCCTTTCTGTGAAGCGCAATCCGCTACGGTACTGGAAAATAATGACCCAGAAGGGCTGGGACGTATCAGGGCCCGTTTCCGCTGGCAGCAAACCGGCCAAACACCCTGGATTCGTGTAATATCAGCTTCCGGTGGTGGCGATAAAGGCCTTTTTATAATACCAGAAAAAGGTGAGGAAGTAATTATAGATTTTGAAGGTGGTAATCCTGAGCTACCCTTTGTAATAGGTACCACTTATAATGGCAAAGCCAAGAGCAGCTTTGGTAATTCCGGTAATGATGTGAAAGCGCTGAAAACCCGCAGTGGCAATATTATTAAGCTGGACGATGCTACCGGTAGTATCTCTGTTACCGATAAGAACGGCAGTACAATGGCTATGGATGGTTCCGGTAATATTACCGTACAGTCCCAGACACTGGTAACTGTAAAAACAGATGATAAGATCGTGGTGGATGCACCCAATAAAATAGAATTCCTTTCAAAAGAAATACATATCAAAGGGTCCGAAAAAGTAATTATAGGAGAAGGTGCAGCTAAAATAACCGTGGATAATACTGCCAATAAGATCACCTCTGCTGCTGATATGATCAAGGCTACGGCCGATACGCTTCACGAACTGATATGCAGCGCTAATATGAAGCTAACTGCAGATCATTGTGAAGCAAAAGGTAATACCAAAATGGATATCACCAGCACTGCTATAAAAATGGCCGGCAGCTCAACTGCTGATATTAATGGAGGAGCGCTCAATCTTAACTGCTAGTGAACCGGACCTTATTAGTTGGGGGCTTTTTACTGTCGCTTGCCTGTAATAATAGCATCACTGAAAATAAAAGTGCAGCTGATACAACTAAGGTTGCTGTTGCCACTAAAGAACCTGCAACAAGTGATACTACTGCCGCTGCTTTCTGGACAGGTTTTCAGCAGGCGTTGCGGGAAGAAAATGATCGTAAGCTGGTTATGCTTACTCATTTCCCACTACCAGGTGTAGCTACTTTTCTGGGTGAGTCAGTGGCATTAGCAGGTGCGGATACAGCACAATTCATAACTGCCTGGCCTGAAATATTAAATAAAGTGCTTAAAGAACAGGCCCTTACTACACCCTGGGACAGTTTATTGGTAATAACACCTGCGGACCTTGAACAGGAAATAAGTGGCAGCCAAATATTATTACCTATTATTGATCCCGGCACTGATTTGCGTATGTGTTATGCCCAATGGGCGGTAGATAGTGTTAAAGAAATAAACCAGGCCCTTATTTTTGGCAAAATAAAAGGCATGTATAAACTTTGTGGCCTAACCTGGAGGGGAAGCATTTATTAATTTAGAAGATGCTAACATGAACGAACACAATCCCATAGCATTTGAGCTGAACAAGATACAACACGCATGGCTGAAAGAGGTGGCTAAAAACCCGCAGCTGCGCGTAGTGAGGTTGGTTATTAAGCCGGAAGAAGCCCGCGTGTACGAGGGTTTCTGCAAACTGGAATCATCGCCGTACGGACAAATGCCTGAAGTGTTTGTAACCCACCTCACCAATTTTGAAGATGAGGATACTTTCAGCGCAGCCATTATAAAAGACTGGCTGGAAACGTTTGATAACAGCGCCGCGCTGATGGAAGAGCTGCAAAAAAGAAATGCTGCTTTTACCTGGAACCCCAAAGCCTACCAACAGGCTTTGGAACATGGGAATGGCCAGCCGCTGGACGATACGCTGCTGCGCATGCTGAATGATTTTAAACAGGCGTTGCCCAGGGAGGAAGCGGATAAACAGCTGGTGCTGGCCCTGCTGCCCAGGCAGGTAAGCCATATGCGCGGACTGAAGAACTGGCTCACCACTATGCTGAAAAAGGGCATACCGGCAGGTGTAAAGCTGCTGATGTTTGACCATGTGGGTAATGAACAATTAGCGATCCATGAACGGCTGTTCCCCGGACAAATGCACTCCATGCATGTGCCCCTTGAGCTGCAAAGCGCCATCCAAAAGCTGGCCAAAAGCGGTAACCCTAACGATCCTGAAATAGCGCTGCGCCGTTGCATGTTTGAAATGGGCGATGCATTAAAGGCAAAAGATATTAAACGCCTGCATGAGTGGGGGCAAAAAGCGCTGGACTATACACAAAAAAGCGGCAACAAAGGGTTGTTTGCCACCGCACATATCATGTATGCCGGCATGCTGTTCTACTTTAAGCGCGATCCGCAATTACCCATATTATTAGAGCGTGGTATGCGCATTTCCAAACAGGGCATGCAGCAGGGAGATGTAGCCTGCCTGCCCTTAATGGTGCAGTTTTACGGCTACCATGGCGCCTATGCGCAAATACGCAAGAACTTTGATGAGGCCATTGAATGGTTCATTAAACAGGCTAAGCTGGCACAGGAACATCAGTTTAACCAACAGGCCATGAATGGCTGGTACCAGGCAGCAGAACTATGCCGCCGCAAAAATGCCGGCCGTTATTACATGGTGCTGGAAGAAGCCTACCTGGCAGGTTTAAGCCTGCAGGATGAGGAGATCAGCACCTCCGTGTACATTTACCTGCTGCGGGATTATTATGACTATGTGCACAATAAAAAGATCCAGGACACTATTCAGAAAATTGATGAAAAAATGGGCCGCCTGTTTGGCGATAACTGGAAGGAGGAAGTAGACCGCATCCGCAAAACCCGCGCACCTTTAATGATGCCTCCGCAAACAATGGATATGGAGGAGGCGTGATCTCCTGCATAAAGCACCTATATATTATTGATGCATCCTGCTGTTTGGGATGCATTTTTTTTCGGCCGTGAAGAATAATTCTCACTGGGCTATTCATGATTTCCCCTATCATCCAACCCTTATTTCAATCCTTAATGATTGAATCTCAACCCCCAAACCATCCGCAACACCATTGCAAAAAATAATTTCCTACTAATCCTGTAGACTAATAGGATTATTCCCTATATTTGCTTCACCAACCAACATAAAAACATTTAGATTATGTCTATCACCTACAGATACGCAGATATTTCACCGGAGATCCTTCCTGAAAGGTTCAACGCCCCTACCCTACGCCGTAACAAGCTGGCGCCGCTGCACACCGGTGATGTAACTCCTGACTTCAGCCTGCCTGCTGCACAGGTGATCAATGCTGCCGGCCTGCCGGAAGACGTACATGGCCGCTCCCGCCCGCTGGTAGTAGCCTTCATCTCTTTCCACTGGAATGGTTATGCTGAAAAACGCCTGCAGGAGCTGCGTGACCTGCACGCGGATATCCAGGTAATGGGTGGCGATCTGCTGGTACTGAGTGATGAGGACAACACTTTCTTTAATATACTGGCCAATAAACAGCCGGTGCCTTTCCCGGTAGTATGGGACCGCCAGCATAAGATTGCCAGCCAGTTTGGTATTTATTCCACTACCGATCCTATCTGGGACCGCATTTCCGGTGTTAATGAAGATGTACCTACCCCTGGTATATTTGTGCTGAACCCGGATGGTAAGATCGTGTTTGACAGCATTGATCTGTACTTTGAAAAGAATATACCAGTGCGCGATCTGCTTTCTGCCGTATATGCAGCCGGCCACAAATCCGAAAAAGCAGCCTGATAATTTACCTGCACTACTTTGCTATAGCGGATGAATAGTTATATTTATCCTTCAATCTATAGCGCATGAATAACCCATCCTCTACCCCGCCATCCTCCGGTACTTCCTCCTGGGGCCAGGTTCTTGGGTCTGCTGTTGTAGCGGCCATTGGATTTGGTTTTGCCGTTTACCGTTACATACAATTTTCCGGCGCCGCTTCCGGCATCCGTTTAAGCAGGCTGGAAAGGCCTATTTACCGGCTGGCCGGCAAATGGGGCCTCATCGTAGTATTCCTGATCATGGGAATATGGGGCGCTTATGCAACGCTGAAACATTTCAGGCAGCTGAAAAAATAATACCTACTATTACCGCTTCTCAACCTTTATTACCGGCGGGTGCGCCAGATCGTTCCAAAGCGCATCGGCTTCTGCTACCGTAATATCATTGTTATACACCAGTATGCGGTACTTTAACGTATATTCCTTACCGTAAGTAAGCAGCCAGGGTTTCATTTTGGTGGGGCTAAAGTTCACGAACAGCTCTCCTCTTTCCATATTCTCACCCCACACGCGAACCGGTTCCGGTGAATCATAGTTGGATGGATAAGAAAGCACCAGCATGCCTGCACAGCCCTTACTGGTTTCGCCGGTTACTTTGATCCAACGGGCACGGGTGCTGTCTGCATCCTTACGGGTACGGCCTTCAGAGGTAAGCACCTGGCTGGTGGCGGTGGTCCACTCCGGAGTAGCCCGGAAGCCAAAGCCACCACCATAGCGGTACTGCAGCAGCAATAAAGGGCTTTGACCTGCACAGCTGTAAACAGATGTCATATCCCATACACGGCGGCTGCCGCCTGCCAATGCAGGATAGGTACGTATATCCCACACCTCGTTTAACGCTACTTTTTCTGCACCGCCTGTTTTCAATACCACATGCTCCTGCAGCGCTTTAAAACCTCCCCAAACCGGGCCCTGTGTTTTGGAAAGAAAGCCCGTGAACCTTACAGTGCCCTGTTTCTCTTTCAGGTTCCAGAAATCTACCTGTTTACCTTCAAACTCCGTATGTGTCCAGGGGTTCCAGATGCCTACGTGGTGCCAGTGATCTTTGGGGTGAATGTTTGTAAGCACCGCACCATTAGGTGCCCACAAGGGATGGATAAATCCGCTGCGTTTATAAGCGCTGTCAATACCTGCAGGCGGATACACCATGGCGTAATTGTATTGTAATATAGGCTGGCTGCCTTCCTGCAAACGGATGGTGCCTTCCTGATCAATGGCTTCTATAGTAGATTTAAAGTTCCAGTGGGCATCTCCCTGCTGTAATTCAAATATGCGTTGGGTATTAGGTGCGCTGGTACCGGAAAGGATCCACCACAGGCGGCGCTGGTAACCCGCTTCTATTTGAAAAGGTACATTGATACGCTGCGTACCTTTAATTTCTACAAGTGTAAAAAGGCTGTCGGCCACCGCTGTTATATCATCCAGCGAAATGGATACGGGCGTATGATCGCGTTTATACTTACCTGCATCAACTACAATACGGGCAATGGTTTGAGCCTGGGTTGTCATCATAAGACCGGAAAATACAACAGTGAACAGTATAATGTAAGCAGATAGTTTTTTCATACGTGGGTGTTTGTGCTAGGTCAATGGTTAACGGTAGCGTTTAATCGACATTCATTAAAAATAGATAATCCCAGCCGCCTAAGCAAGTATAAAATTTGTACCTTAGCACGAGATCCATATCTGCATCATACATGAAAGTACCACCTTCACCTAAACATCCTACCGGTCCGCTACAATTAACAGGCAAACTGGAGCTCCGTACTTTCTATGCTAATACCAAACGCAGTTTTACAGGTATTTACCTGGTATCAGACATCGGCACATTCCTGATACGGCCGGCCAAACAGCCGGTAACCGGCATTAATCCGCTGCAATCTTTATTGGGCAAGATGATCACAGCCACCGGTCAGATAAAACATGAGGTATTCCTGGCAGAGCAGCTGACAGTAGTGGAGGAGTAACTGGTAATTTAATTATATACAAAGCCCTGACTGGTACAAACCAATCAGGGCTTTTTTATGCGCAACAATTTATTTATTAATTAAAAGCGCGCCTGTACCAGGACGATCTGCATAAATAATACGGCCGTCTATGATCTTTACGCCGGTAGCAGTATCAGCAGCCAGTAACAGCGGGCCATCCATATCCACATAATCCAGGTAGGGCAACAGGTGGGCAACGGCAGAAGTGCCAACCGTACTTTCATTCATACTGCCTGTCATTACCTGCATGCCTACACGCTTGGCTTCTGCGATCATTCGACGGGCCGGTGTAATACCCCCACACTTGGTAAGTTTAATATTAATACCATGAAAATGGCCATGGCATTTGGCTACGTCGGTTTCCACAATACAGCTTTCATCTGCAATAATGGGCAGGGCCGATTGTGCAAATACTTCTTTCATACCCTCCCAGTCTGCGGCAGGCATGGGTTGTTCAATAAACTCTACTCCCAGCTCTTTAAAGGCGGCGGCATTCCGTAAGGTTTCCGCTACGCCCCAGGCGCAGTTGGCATCTACACGGAAAATAGCATCTGTATGTTTGCGGAGCTCTTTAATGATGGTAATATCGTCCGGGGTACCCAGCTTTATTTTATAAATAGGCCAGGGAAATTCCTGCAGCTTGCGCACCATGTTCTCCACGGTATCTATACCAATGGTGTAATCTGTAAGCGGGTTATGCGAAATATCCAGCCCCCATACCTCATATAACTTTTTGCCAAGCTTTTTGGCGTACAGGTCGTGCGCTGCAAGGTCCAGGGCGCAAAGGGCAAACATATTATCCCTGAACAGGGGATACAGCTGCTCCCAGAAGGCTTCGGGGGTATCCAGCTGGTGGGCTTCAATAAGGCTGCGGTGTGCATTAATGGAATCCATGAGCATGGGCACCGTTATATTATAGTAGCTGTTATCTGCTGTTTCACCCAGGCCACTGTAACCATCCTGCAGCAGCTCCACTACCAGTAATGGCTGTACGTCTTTTGACTTACGGGAAATAGTGAAGGTGTGCCGGAATTTGAGTTCAAAAGGATATAACTTGAGTTGCATGGGGGTTAAAATTAATGAAAAAGCCGACCGTCACAAAATTGCAACGATCGGCTTTCTGCTTTATCCTTTATGCTTTTAGCTTCTATTCTACTTCACTTCTTCAAACTCTGCATCTGTTACGCCACCCTGGCCACCAGCATTATCCTGTGCCTGCGGTTGAGGTTCTTCAGCGCCACCATTGGCCTGTGCACCCTGCGTAGCTTTATACATCTCTTCAGAAGCAGCGGTCCAGGCGGCATTCAGCTCTGCCACACCGGCATCGATCTGTGCTATATCCTGGCTTTTCTGCGCTTCTCTCAGCTTGTTCAGAGCAGTTTCGATAGTACCTTTCTTGTCAGCCGGCAGCTTATCACCATATTCCTTCAGCTGTTTTTCTGTCTGGAATACCAAGCTATCGGCCTGGTTGATCTTCTCAACCTTTTCACGCTGCTCCTTATCGGATGCTTCGTTGGCTTTAGCCTCAGCCTTCATCTTTTCTATTTCCTCTTTGCTTAAGCCGCTACCAGCTTCGATACGGATGTTCTGGGTTTTGCCCGTTCCTTTATCTTTTGCTGTTACGTGCAGGATACCGTTGGCATCAATATCAAAGATCACTTCGATCTGGGGTACACCACGCGGCGCCGGCGGAATATCGCCTAAGATAAAGCGGCCTAATGTACGGTTCTGGTTAGCCATCGGCCTTTCACCCTGCAGTACATGTATTTCTACACTCGGTTGGCTGTCTGCAGCAGTAGAGAAGGTTTCAGATTTCTTGCTGGGAATGGTAGTGTTGGATTCTATCAGCTTGGTGAATACACCGCCCATGGTTTCAATACCCAGTGACAGCGGGGTTACGTCCAGCAACAGTACGTCTTTTACTTCACCGGTCAGTACACCACCCTGGATAGCAGCACCAATGGCTACTACCTCATCCGGGTTTACACCCCTGTTCGGTTTTTTGCCAAAGAACTTTTCTACTACTTCCTGTATTTTTGGGATACGGGTAGAACCACCTACCAATATCACTTCATCAATTTCTCCTGTGCTTAAACCAGCGTCCTGGATAGCTTTGCGGCAAGGTTCCAGTGTTCTTTCCACCAGTTTGTCGCTCAGCTGCTCAAACTTAGCGCGGGTCAGCTTTTTCACTAAGTGTTTGGGTACGCCATCCACTGCAGTAATGTAAGGCAGGTTGATCTCTGTTTCTGAAGAAGAGGACAGCTCGATCTTTGCTTTTTCAGCAGCTTCTTTCAAACGCTGCCATGCCATTGGATCCTTGTGCAGGTCTACAGCTTCATCTTTCTTAAATTCTTCTGCCAGCCAGTCCATGATCACTTTATCGAAGTCGTCACCACCTAAGTGGGTATCACCGTTGGTAGATTTTACTTCAAATACGCCGTCGCCCAGCTCCAGGATGGAGATATCAAATGTACCGCCACCTAAGTCAAACACAGCGATCTTGCTGTCATGGTGCTTTTTATCCAGGCCGTAAGCCAGTGCTGCTGCAGTAGGCTCGTTAATGATACGGCGTACATTCAAACCTGCGATTTCACCGGCTTCTTTGGTTGCCTGGCGTTGTGCATCATTAAAGTAAGCCGGTACGGTAATTACCGCTTCGTTCACTTCCTGGCCTAAATAATCTTCGGCCGTTTTCTTCATTTTCTGCAGGATCATGGCAGATATTTCCTGCGGCGTGTATAACCTGCCATCTATATCTATACGGGTGGTATTATTATCGCCCTTGGCCACCTTATAGCTCCAGTGCGGTATTTCCTGGTTTACTTCGTCGTAATGACGGCCCATGAAACGCTTCACTGACATAATGGTGTTTACCGGGTTGGTAATAGCCTGGCGTTTAGCCGGATCACCCACTTTTCTTTCTCCATTCTTTAAAAAGGCCACTACGGAAGGGGTTGTCCGGCGCCCTTCGTCGTTGGCTATAACTACCGGCTCGTTACCTTCCATTACGGCAACGCATGAGTTGGTAGTTCCTAAGTCGATACCTATTATTTTTCCCATAATATTTAAGATTCTCCTTTAGTTGTAGATTGATTGTGTGTTTGCCTATGATTTGTCAATGATTATGCCAAGCGAAATTTTATGCAAATATGTCAGTTCACTGAACCGTGGGTGATATTATTTGTTATGAAAAGCAGTAACCTATGCTAACTGACGGACTGGACCATATTATGTCACTTACTAACTAACCTTCCATTTATGAAAACAACCTTCATCTTTCGGGCCACCTGCATTATACTGGCCCTGGCTGCGCCACTCATCACCCTGGCGCAAACAAATACCCCCGCAGGCAGCACTACATCCGGGGGTATCTTTAACGGCACAAAAGATTACAAAACTTTTTCCATTGGGGTGAATGGCGGCCTGCTGGCGCCTGTATCGCCCACCGGCGGCAGTAATGATTTTACAAAATGGAAAGCCTCTGCGGGGTATGGGGCTTATGTTAAATGGCAGATCTTACATGCGCTGGGCATAAGGGCGGATTATATTGGCGGCAAGCTGAAGGGCGACAACACCAAGGAGCTGGGCAATGGCAAGATGCCGAACCGCCCCATTGAATCTTTTGAAACTTCCTTAAAGTGGTCGGCCGCTTTAAGCGCAGTAGTGAATGTGGCCACTATTAACTGGCTGTATAAACAGAACTTTGTGCAGATCTATGTTTCAGCCGGCGGCGGTTTAGCGGGGTATAGCCCTAAGATAACTCCCGCTAATGGTACTGAAAAAGAATACAAACCAAACGGCTCTATTAAAGAGCTGATCATTCCTGTAGGGGCAGGGCTTAAATTCAAGTTATCGGATATGGTGAACCTGGACCTGGGCTATACCATACACTTCCTGGACGGGGATAACCTGGATGGCTTTAATTATGGCCCTAACCGCGATAAATACTCCTACGGGTACGCCGGCCTGGAATTTAGCCTGGGCCCCACTCACAAGCCACAGCTCACCTGGAACAACCCTGCCAAGGTAATGTATGATGACCTGGCAGCGCAAAAGGCAGCCCTGCAAACGGAGCTGGAAAGCAGCCGCAGCGCCAATGCCCGCCTGAGCGCAGATGTTGATAAATTACTGAAGGATAGCGATGGGGATGGCGTATCTGATTTCTTTGACAAGTGCCCCGGTACTGCACAAGGAACCAAGGTAGACGGCGGCGGCTGCGACCTGCCAAAGGATACCACCCCCAGGGTTACCAAAGTGGTGCAGCAGATCACGGAAGACGACCGCAGGCTGGTGCGCGAAGCCATCCAGAACCTGGAGTTTGAAACCGGCAAAGCCAGCATTAAACCCAGGTCTTACCCCTCCCTGGACCGCGTGGCAGAACTGCTGAGCACCAAAGGATTCAGCCTGAAGCTGGCCGGCCATACGGATAATGTAGGTACGGATGCCAAGAACATGGTCCTTTCCAAGGACCGGGCAGAATCTGTAAAACAATACCTGGTAAGCAAAGGCGCTAATCCTTCACGGATAGAGGCCACCGGGTATGGCGAAACCCAGCCCATTGCCAGCAATAAAACCGCTGCCGGCAGACAGAAGAACAGGCGCGTGGAATTTACGCTGTATTAAGCGTTATGCGCTTTTACCCTTAATCGTATGCGCTTTTAATACCAGTTGCATGCGCTTTTACCCGCAGCAGCACTGCCGTTACTATAAAACAGCCGGGGAGTTCTGACAGAACTTCCCGGCTATTTTTCAGGCGGCAACATTTTGTGGCAGTAAGTGTTTCCCTCCTGCCCTAACCGTAAACCGGCATATAATTTGCCCTTTACGCACAACTATCTTTATATATTATGAAAAAACTTATCCTATCGATGCTCCTGGCGGCTTCCGCCGTTTTAACTGTACAGGCACAAAAAATTCACATTGGCGCCAAAGGCGGTTTAAACATTGCAAATCTGACAGAAATTGACGATTCCAAGGCCCGGGTATCCGGTCATGTTGGCGGTTTTGTAAATATCCGCTTTCATCAATGGGCCCTGCAGCCGGAACTGTATTTTTCCGGACAGGGGGCAAAATATAAAGTGCCCATCACAAATGCCGACCGTACGCT
>Ga0207426_1000790_pt1 | contig 34458 bp, 27 predicted proteins | sample AraplaMF_Cvi_mMS_FD_184265 | JGI IMG/M metagenome (GOLD analysis project Ga0207426, IMG submission 184265) | Arabidopsis root microbial communities from the University of North Carolina, USA - plate scrape MF_Cvi_mMS (SPAdes) (version 2) | ecosystem: Host-associated > Plants > Roots > Endosphere... | reverse complement strand
GGCCATGGGCTTCCCGACCGAGATGTTCACCGTGCTCTTCGCGCTCGGCCGGCTGCCCGGCTGGATCGCCCAGTGGCACGAGATGATCAAGGAGCCCGGCTCCCGCATCGGCCGCCCGCGGCAGATCTACACCGGTGTCGTCGAGCGCGACTTCGTGCCGGTCGAGGAGCGCTGACCTCTTCGAGGCCGGCCTCGAAGCAGAAACGAGAAAGCGCCCCGCCTCCGGATCCCCCCACGGGTCCAGAGCGCGGGGCGCTTCCCCTTTTCCCGGTTGGATTCCCCCCACGGGATCCGTCCGGGCGTTCCGGGTTGCACCGCGATCTGCCGGGACGCGCACATTCGGGAGGGCCGCTCAAAGCTCCCCGGGCGCGTCGCCCCGGCCACGCGTAGCCGGGCACGATCCCCCAAGATCTGCACGGCTGTTGCAGTGCAAGCCCCGCCGGGGTGCCTGCACTGCCCGGTTAGACTCACGACCCCCCTCAATGGTTACGTTCCCATGAGTGTGATCTGGGTCTCTTGCCATATGGGGGCGAATGCGGTCAAGGGCCTCGATTTGGAGATCGAGGCCCTTGGGTATGGGTGTTGTGTCAGTTGTAAGGGCCGTGTGAAATTTTCCGGGCACGGGCCGCCGGCAACTGCGGAGGCCGCGGGCGACGCCTCAGGCCGCCTGCCCCACGAGTTCGTAGCCGGCCTCGTCGACGGCCGCCCGCACCGCGTCCTCGTCCAGCGGCGCCTTGGACGTGACGGTCACCAGGCCGGTGGCCGCGACCGCCTGCACCGAGCTCACCCCGGCGAGTTCGCCGATCTCGGACGACACCGCCCCCTCGCAATGGCCGCAGGTCATGCCGGTGACCCGGTAGGTGGTGGTCACCTCGCCGGCCTGGACGTCGGTGCCGCCGGAGTGGCAGGAGTCTTCGGGGGTGCAGCAGGAGCTGTTCTCGGCCATGGGGGATTCTCCTTGTGGTGCCGATGTGTTCCGTGTGGTGCCACGCGCCGGGAAGCCGCGGCGTGCCGTGAGTGGCTCCGGCGACTGCCGCCGGCTCCCCACCCTCGGCACTCTATACCCCTAGGGGGTATCAATCCAGCATCCGTGGCGCGCTCACCACGTTGCCGCACGCCCCACCACGCGTCAGCCTGGGGATGACGGGCTCGGGGCGGATCCGAGGAGGCGGCCGTATGGACGTACTCGCCCTCTACGGCCTGCTGGTGCTCACCACGCTGCCACCCCTGATCCCCAACTCCGCCCTCCTTGTCACGACCGGAGTACTCGCCTCCCGGGGCGAGGTGTTCCTCCCCCTCGTCCTCGTCGTCGTCGGGGGCAGCGCCCTGCTCGGGGACCTGCTCATGTACCTCGCCGCACGGCGCTTCGGCGGGCCCGTGCGCGCCTGGATGCGCCGCAACCCCCGCCGCCGCGCCCTGCTGGCCTGGACCTCCCACCGCATCCAGCGCTACGGCCTGCCCTTCGTCATCGTCGTACGGTTCCTGCCCAGCGGCCGGATCGTCGGCGCCCTGGCCTCCGGGGTCCTGCGCTACCCGCTGCGCACCTACGCGCTCGGCGCCGCCGTCGCCGAGGCGACCTGGGCCACCTACTCGGTCGGCCTCGGCTACCTGGGCGCCGCCACCACCGGCCGCCCCCTCTACGCCGTCGTCATCGGCTTCGGCGTCTCCTGCGCGGTCGCCGCCGTCGGCGCCGCGATCCAGTGGGCCACCCGCCGCCGCGCCCTGCACGAACCGCCGGAGGAGGGCGGCGAGGACGAGGGCGGTGGAAGGGCCGAAGGGGGCGGCGGAGGCCGGGGCGAGGGGCCGGGTGAGGGATGGGGTGAGGGGCGGGGCGGCCGGGCCTCGGCCATGGTGTCGGCACGATTGTCAGTGGGCGGCCCTACAGTGCAGACATGACGCTGATTACGGAGAGTGAGGGCTCTGATGTGCTGCGGGTGCGCATCGAACCGTGGACGCCGGCCGATCTCGCACTGCTGCGCAGGACCAACGCACCCGAGATGACCCACCACCTGGGCGGCCCGGAGACCGAGGAGCAACTGCTCGCCCGGCATGCCCGCTACCTCGACCTGTGCGGGGCGGGGCAGATGTTCCGCATAGTCCTCGGCCCCGAGGACACGGTGGTCGGATCCATCGGCTTCTGGGAGCTGAACCTGCGGCAGGAAACGGCACACGAGCGGGCGGACCGGTCGGCGTGCGAGACGGGCTGGGGCGTGCTGCCGGAGTTCCAGGGCCGGGGCATCGCCGTGGCGGCGGCGCGCGAGGTCATCGCGGCGGCCGGAGCCGAGGGCCGCTACGGCTCGCTGCACGCCTTCCCCTCGGTCGACCACGCCGCGTCCAACGCCGTCTGCCGCAAGGCGGGCTTCGCACTCGTGGGGGAGCGCCCCTTCGAGTACCCGAAGGGGCGCATGATGCGGTCCAACGAATGGCGGCGGGATCTGGCGGGAGAGGGGGAACGGTAGGGGCGGCGGCGCCGGCGGGCGGGGCGCGGGCGGCGGCGACGGGCGCCCCGGCGGCGGACCGGCGTCAGAGACGGCCCGCCCGGACGGGCCCCGCCCGGACGGGGCTCACCCGGCCGGGGCCGCTCACCCGCGCGGGGCCGCTCACCCGCGCGGGGCCGCGCTCCCGGACGGGGCCCGGACGTCCGCCACCATGACCGGCTCGCCGGTGCGTCGCGAGCGCTCGCACGCCTCGGCGACGTAGAGCGCCTCCAACGCCTCGGCGGGCGAGCACGGGCTCGGTGCCCGCCCCGCCGCGACCTCGGCGAAGACACCCAGCTCGGCGACGTACGCGTCGTGGAAGCGCTCCATGAACGTCGCGTACGGGTCGGCCGCCCGTCGCCACGACAGCTTCGCCTCGGCGGACGGCAGCGGAGCCCGGTCGTCGAGGCCGACGAAGCGGGCGCCCTCGGAGCCGCACACCTCCAGCCGGACATCGTGGCCCGCCCCGTTGTAGCGGGTGGCCGTGACGGTGGCCAGGGTGTCGTCGTCGAAGCGCAGCAGCGCCGCGCAGGTGTCCACGTCGTCGCCGTCGGCGAAGAAGGGCGCGCCGCGGTTGGCGCCCTGCGCGAAGACCGAGACCACCTCGCGGCCGGTGAGCCAGCGCAGGATGTCGAAGTCATGGATGCTGCAGTCCCGGAACAGCCCGCCGGAGGTGGGGATGTACGCGGCGGGCGGCGGCGTCCGGTCGCTGGTGCAGGCGCGCAGGGTGTGCAGCCAGCCCAGCTCGCCGGAGCGCAGCGCCTCGCGGGCGGCGAGGTAGCCCGCGTCGAAGCGGCGCTGGAAGCCGATCTGCACGGGCACGGAGCCGGCCCGGGCCCGCTCCACCACGGCGACCGTGCCCGGTACGTCCAGCGCCACCGGCTTCTCGCAGAACACCGGCACCCCGGCGTCCAGGGCCTGGTGGATCAGCGCGGCGTGTGCGCTGGTCGCGGCGGTGATCACCACGCCGTCGAGGCCGTCCGCGTACATCTCGCCGATGCTCGCGGCGGACCGTACGCCCAGGGCCTCGGCCAGCGACGCGGCGCGTGCGGTGTCCGCATCCGCGACGACGAGGTCGGTGACGCCCGGGACGCCCCGCAGGGTGCGGGCGTGGAACGCGCCGATGCGCCCGGTGCCGATCAGGCCGATCTTCATGCCTCGGTTCCTTTCCGGGAGGGACGTGCGGACGCGCGCACCCGCACCTTTGGAACGGTCCAACGCTCACCGTCACGGGCACCCTGCATGTCCTGATGTCCGCATGTCAACCGTTCGCCACCGTTCAGCAGGGGAGCGTAGGTGGGGGTGGGTCCGCGCGTTGACGCCGCTCTGGCCCGCTGCGAGGATGGGCGTCCATGGAACGGTCCAACGCGCAACCCGGCGGACACCTCGGCGCAGCGGCCGGCGAACACGCCGACGGACGCCCCGCCGGGAGATCCGAGGAGAGTCACGGCGAGCGGCCGGGCGCACGGTCCGGACAACCGCCCGCGGAGCCTTCCGCGGCGCCTCCCGTGGCACGGCCCGCGGAACCCACCGGTGCGCGGACCGGGGCCGCGGACCGGCACCCGACGATCCGCAGCGTCGCCGAGCGGGCGGGCGTCTCCAAGTCCCTGGTCTCGCTCGTGCTGCAGGGCTCGCCGCGGGTCAGCGATGCCCGGCGGCAGGCCGTACTGGCGGCCATCGAGGAGCTGGGCTACCGCCCGAACGCCGCGGCCCGCAGCCTCGTCGCGCGCCGCACCCACACCGTCGGCGTGCTGCTGCACGACATGCGCAACCCCTGGTTCGTCGAGGTCCTCGACGGCCTGAACTCCCTGCTGCAGGCGCACGGCCTGCGGATGCTGATGATCGACGCCCGGCTGGACCGCCGGGCCGGCCAGGACTTCGCCCGCACCTTCCAGGAGCTGCGGGTCGACGGCATCGTCGTCGTCGGCACGCTCCCGGACACCGAGGGCCTCGCCGAGGTCGCCGCGCGACTGCCGACCGTGGTCGCGGGCAACCACGAACCCCGGCTGCCGCACGTCGACCTCGTCGCCAACGACGACGAGCGCGGCGCCCGGATCGCCACCGAGCACCTCATCGGGCTCGGCCACCGCCGGCTCGCCCATATCGCCGGCCGGGGAATCGTCGGCGAGCTGCGCCGCCGCGGCTTCGAGACCGCCGTACGCGCCCACGGCCTGACGTCGGGCGCCGTGGTGGAGAGCGGCGACGGGACCGAGGAAGGCGGCTACCGCGCGGCCGTCCGGCTGCTCGCCCCGGCGCGCGGCACCGGGCGCCCCGCCGCCGAACGCCCCACCGCGCTCTTCGCGTTCAACGACATCTCCGGCGTCGGCGCGCTGTCCGCCGCCCAGGAAATGGGCCTCGCGGTCCCCGCCGACCTCTCCCTCGTCGGCTACGACAACACCTACCTCGCCCGCATCCGCCACCTCTGGCTGAACTCGGTGAACAACGCCAGCCACGAGGTCGGCCGACGGGCCGCACGCTGCCTCCTCGCCCGCATGGAGCGCCCGGACGCCCCGGCCGGGCAGCAACTCGTCACCCCGGAACTGGAGATCAGAGGCTCGACGGCGCCACCCCGCCCCGCCTGAACCGCCCCGGGACGGGCTCCGGTCCCCGGCCCCGTTGCCCTGCCCTCCCGCGCCCCTACGCCTTCCCCTCCCGCGCCCCTACGTTCCCCTCCCGCAGTTCCCGGTCCACCGCCCGCAGCAGGGTCAGCAGCATCCGGTTCAACGGCGTGGCGATGCCGTGCCGTTCACCGGCCCTGACCACCGCGCCGGTGAGGAACTCATGCTCCAGGGGGCGGCCCGCCAGCCGGTCGTAGAGCATCGAGGAGCCACCGTCGCGAGGCGCGGTGGCGTAGAGCTCCAGCGTCCGGGTGATGTCCGTCTCGCCGATGTCCGCGCCCTCGGCACGCGCGACGACGGCCGCCTCGTCCAGCAGATCGCGGGTGAGCGCGGCCATCTCCGGCTCGGCGAAGATCCCGATCCGCTGCTGGAGCAGGGCCGTGATCGGATTGGCCGCGAGGTTGGTGAACAACTTGCGCCAGGCGGCCGTCGTGAAGTCGGCCACGCGGTGCACCCGCAGCTCGCTGCCGTCCAGCAGGGCGGCGAACCTGTCGGCCAACGGGCCCTCGGGCACATGCAGTTCGCTGGCCACATGGTGCAGGACCCGGCCCGGAGCGGTGCGCTCCGCCGAGATGTAGACCACGGTGGGCAGGATGCGGGTGCCCCGGGGGACGAACGGCGCGACGCGCTCCGCCAGGCCGATGCCGTTCTGCAACACCGCGACGGCGGTGTCCCGGCCGCACAGCCGCCGCAGCCAGCCCTCGGCACCCGCGGTGTCCTGCGCCTTGGTGGTCAGCAGCACCCAGTCGACCGGCGTCACCTGCGCCGGATCCGTGACGATGCGCACCGCGGCGGGCCGCACCACCCCACCGCTCTCGACGCTCAGACTCTCCAGCGGGCTGCGGACGCACAGCGTGACGTCGAGGCCGGCCCACCGCGCGAGGGCGGCGGTGTAGCCGCCGATCGCACCGCCGCCGATCACCGCGATCCGGGCGGGCGCCGCTGCTGGGGACGTCCGGGGCATACCTCGATCGTAGAGCCGGGATCGCAGCGCCGGGGGCCTGACGGGCGGGTGCCGCCGGTGCCCCGGCGCCCGGTCCACGGCGTCGCCCGGGCGCCGGGGCCCGGGCCGGTTCCGGTGGCTCTCAGCGCCGGCCGCGTTGGCCCGGCCGCTGCGCCACCCACGCTCTGACCGTGTCGGCGAACCAGTACGGTTTTCCGCCCTCCACCAGATCCGGTTCGGGCAGCAGCCCGTGCTTGCGGTAGGAGCGCACGGTGTCCGGCTGCACCTGGATGTGCGCGGCGATCTCCTTGTACGACCAGAGCTTGCGGTCGGTCATCTCTGCCACCTCCTGAGCGCCGTACGCAGGATCGGCCCGGGGGAGCCGGCAGGGGGCTGCGTACGGCCTGGTGATCACTCACCCTGTGCCTGGACAACGACACCGAGTAACCATGGGGGAGGGGCTGTTGATCGGCTGTGACGGAAACCCCGCGTAACGGTGACAGCCGTGACGCGGGGCGGATGGCTGTGACGGGGGCGGGACGGTCGGCAGGCGGGGGAGGGACGGGCCGCGGACAAGGGCGGAGGCGGCTGTCGGCGGCACCGCCCGTGGGACGGTCCCGCCCCTCCGGAAGCCGCGTCCGGTCCGGGGCGCGCAGCGCACACAGCCGTGTGGCGGGCCGCTTCCCCAGCAGGGGAACCGGCCCGCCACACGTACACGTGCACCTGTCTCAACTCCGCGGACCTGCCGGCGGGCCGCAATCCGGCCCGCCCGGAGCGGATCACCCGGAGCGGATCACCCGGCCGCAGTCGCTCGGGCAGGGAGCGCCCGCCCGCCGCGGCTCAGGCGTACAGCGCCCGCCAGGTCTTCTTGTCGACCTTGCCGTTGGCGGACAGATGGTGCCGGGACTGGAACTTCTTCACCGCGGCCCGGGTCCTGGGACCGAAGTACCCGGTCACATCTCCCCACGGGAGATAGCGGCGGTTCGCCAGCAGGCACTGCACCTGCGAGACGCGGTCGCCGCGCTGACCGTAGACGGTGAGGGCGGTTCCGTTGTAGTACGCGCAGGCGGCCAGTGTGCCGGGCCGGGCGGCGGCCGGACTGTCGGCGGACGCCGGACCGGTGAGCAGTCCGGCGGTCAGCAGCCCGGCGGTGGCGGCCAGGACGGCCGTGCGCTTGACGGCATGGCGGAGAGCTTGGGCATTCACGAATTCCACCGTTTCCCCCGTTGGATGCGTTGGATGTGATTCCACCCGTTGTGACGCCGGGGGAGCGCCGCGCGGTTCCGGCGAATCCCGTGCAATTGCCGCGCGGCGCCGTACGGTTCCCCGGCCCCGCCCCGCCCCGCCGGAGCCGCAGTCCTTCGCCGGCGTCACCTCCTGCGCGTCGTCACCGCCCTCAACTCCCGCTCGTCGTCGCCGCCCTGCGCAGCTCGTGCTCCAGGTCCTCCAGGGCCAGCCCCTTCGTCTCCGGGGCGAACCGCTTGCAGAACACCAGGGACAGCACGCACATCAGGCCGAAGAACCAGAACGTGGTGCCGGCCCCGACCGCGTCGAGCAGCAGCGGAAAGGCGAGCGCCACCCCGAAGTTGACCAGCCACATCATGAACACCGCGGCGCCCATGGCCAGTCCGCGCACCTTGAGCGGGAACATCTCGGCGAGCAGCAGCCAGACCCCGGTGTTGAGGGTGGCCTGCATGAACGCCATGTAGAGCACCATCAGACCGAGAACGAGAGCGCTGACGGCGGGGGAGTGCGGCAGGCGGAAGGCGGCGCCGAGCAGGGCGAGCGAGCCGGCCATTCCGGTCAGGCCCCACAGCAGCATGGGGCGCCGGCCGACCCGGTCGATCAGGGACATCCCGATCGCGGTGGCCAGCACGGAGATCGCGCCGACCGCGATGGTGGCGGTGATCGAGGCGCCGGTGCCCAGCCCCGTCGACGCCAGGATCTTGGGCGCGAAGTAGACGACGGCGTTGACCCCGGTGATCTGCTGCACGGCCGCCAGACCGATCCCGACCAGCAGCAGCCGCCGCACCCACGGCGTGCGCAACTGCTGCCAGGCGCCACGCCGGGCGTCGGCCTCCAGGGTCCGGGCGTGATCGATACGGGCCAGCTCGGCGGGGACGTCCTCGGCGGGCAGCGTACGGTGCAACACCCGCGCCGCCTCGTCCGGCCGGCCCTTGCTGATGTACCAGCGCGGCGTGTCGGGCAGGAAGAACAGCCCGGCGAACAGCGCCACGGCGGGCAGCGCCGCAAGGCCCAGCATCCAGCGCCAGGCCGCCCAGTGCGCCAGAACGGCATTGATGAGGTAGGCGAGCAGCTGACCGCTGACGATCATCAGCGAGTTGAAGGAGACCAGCCGGCCGCGGATGTGCGGGGGCGCGATCTCGGACAGATACAGCGGGGTGATGACGGAGGCGCTGCCGACGGCGAGCCCGAGGACGAAGCGCGCCACGGTCATGAACGCCACGCCCGGGGAGAGCGCGACGGCCAGCGCACCGCCGATGAACACGACCCCCGCCCACAGCAGCGCGTCGCGCCGGCCCAGCGCATCGGACATCCGCCCGCCGATCAGCGAACCGAAGGCCGCGCCGATCAGCAGCGCGCTGGTGATGATGCCCTCCCCGAGGGAGGTGAGGCCGAAGTGCTCCTCCATGAAGGGGAGAGCGCCGGAGATCACTCCGGTGTCGTAGCCGAACAGGGCGCCGCCCAGGGCGGCAATGGCAGCGATGCCGACGATGAAGCGTTTGGCGCTGCGGGCCCGCACGCTCTCGCGCGGGCCGGCGGACGCCACCTGGTTGGTCGGAGCGGCCATCGTCAGCTCCGGCACGCCGCGCGGGACGACCCCGCGGCCGGGGCAGGGCCCGACGGGGCCGGGGCCCGGCGGGCCGGTGTGCGAGGGGTCGGTGCGGGGCGGGCGGGCGCGGGGCTCGGGGATATGCGGCCGGCGCGGAGCCGGCCGGCGGCAGGAGCGACGTACATGGTGCGGGGCCTTTCGGTGGAACGGGCCTTTCAGCGGGGCGGGCTGCCGGTGCGGTGGCCTTTCGACGGGACGGGCCTCGGGGGCCGCCTTTCGGCGGGACGGGCCTCGGGGGCGGCCTCTCGGGGGACGACCCCTAGCGGTACAACGCCGGCCGCTCGATCAGTTCGACGGGCACCCGCTCGCCGGTGGTCTGGGCCCGTACGCCCGCCTCGCACACCGCGGCCGCGGCGTAACCGTCCCAGCAGCTGGGGCCCTCGACCTCGCCGCGCCGGGTGGCGTTCACCCAGTGCTGCACCTGCCGGTCGTAGGCCTCCTCGAAGCGCTCCACGAAACCGGGGGGAACGGCGCCGCCCCAGCGGCCCGCGGCATTGCTGAACACGCCGTGGTCGTCACCGATCCGGGCGGTGCCGTGCTCGCAGACCGCCTCGCAGCCGACCTGGTAGCCGAAGTCGCAGTTGACGAAGATCTCGGTGTCCACGACCTGGCCGCCGGCGGTCTCGAAGAGGACCAGCTGGGGATCGCTGAGGCCCTCCGGGGCGTTGCCGGTGGGGGCCGGGCGCAGCACCCGGACCGCGGTGATCTCGTCCTCCAGCAGCCAGCGCGTCACATCGATCTCGTGCACCACCGAGTCGTTGATCATCATCGCGTTGGTGAACCCGGGCGGGGTGTCGGCGTTGCGGTGCTTGTTGTGCAGCATCAGCGGGCGGCCGTAGGCGCCCTGCTCCAGGAGGGACTTGAGGGAGCGGTAGTCGGCGTCGTAGCGGCGCATGAAACCGACTTGGACGCGCCGGTGCCCCAGCGCCCGCTCGGCCTCCAGGACCCGCAGCGCGGAGGCGGCGTCCGGCGTCAGCGGCTTCTCGCACAGCACGGGCAGATCCCGCGCGAACGCCTCCAGCAGCGCCGCCTCGTGCGCGGGCCCCGGCGAGGCGATCAGCACGGCGTCCACCGCGGGGTCGTCCATGGCGGCGGCCGGGTCGGTGTACGGGGTGCACCCGGTGATGCCGTCGGCGAGGCGCTTGATGCGGTCCGCGTCGATGTCGACCACGGCCGCCACCCGGGCACCGCTGATCACCTCGTTGATCCGGCGTACGTGGTCGGCGCCCATCCGGCCGGTGCCGATGACCGCCACACCGAGCGTTTCGTGCGAAGTCATGTCGTCCTCGAGTCCTTACGTGCTACGGAGTGTGATGTACCCTGGGAACTGATTACTCTCCGTAATCGTTGCCGGGGTGTGAGGAGGCGTCGTGAGGCATCCGCATGCGAGACATACCTGCACGGGACGCCCGCATCAAGGCGCGCCGCCGAAGCCCGGTCCGGCCGTGCGGCTCCCGGGTGCCGGACGTCGGGCGCGCATGAGCTGCGAGCGGCTCAGGCGCCGCAGGAGCGCAGGAAGCGGCGGGTGCGCTCGGCGATGGGGAACGGCTGGTCGGGCGGACAGGGGTACATGTCCTGCTCGACGATGGCGAAGAGGTCGACGTCCAGTTCCTGGGCGGCCTGCAGGACGGGCGGCAGCGCGGGCACGCCGAGCGGCGGCTCGCACATCACGCCCTGCTTGACGGCCGGCCCGAACGGGGTGCCCTTGGCGACGACGTCGCCGAGGATGTCCGGGTCGACCTGCTTGAGGTGGAGGTAGCCGATCCGCTCGCCGTAGGTGCGGATGAGCTTGACGCTGTCGCCACCGCAGTAGGCGTAATGGCCGGTGTCCAGGCAGAGGTTGACCAGGTCGGAGTCGGTGACGTGCAGGAACCGCTCGACGTGTTCCTCGGTGTCGATGTGGGTGTCGGCGTGCGGGTGGACCACGATGTCCAGCCCGAACTCGTCCCGCACCCGCTTGCCCAGCCGCTCCATGCCGGTGGTCAGGTGCTTCCACTGCTCCACCGTCAGCTCGCGCGGCTCGATCTCCTCGGCGGTCTTGTCGTCCCGCCAGAAGGACGGGATGACCACGAGGTGTTTCGCGCCCATGGCCTGGGTGAGGGTGGCGACCTCGGAGACGTGCGCCCAGGTCTTGTCCCATACGGACGGGCCGTGGTGCAGCGAGGTGAAGATCGTGCCGGCCGAGACCTTCAGGCTGCGGCGGGCGACCTCGTCGCGCAGGACGGCCGGGTCGGTGGGCAGGTAGCCGTACGGACCGAGCTCGATCCACTCGTAGCCGGCCTCGGCGACCTCGTCCAGGAAGCGCTGCCAGGGGACCTGCTGGTCGTCGTCGGGGAACCAGACTCCCCAGGAGTCGGGTGCGGAACCGACGCGGAGGCGGTCCAGGACGGGCGGGGCGGCATGGGGAACGGACATGCTGCGGCTCTCCTCTCGCCGGTCGGCGGTGACCGGGAGGCGCTGGGGTGGGTCGTTGGGGCGGTTCGTGGGGCACAGCCTCGCTGTCGCCCCGAGGGGTGTCAAGACTTCGTCCTGACATAAGGACTTAAGGACTTTGTCGCTTGAGGGGGCTCGGGAAGGGGGAGGCTTGAGTGGCTCGGGAGGGAGGAGGGGGAGGGGTACGGGGGAGATCTTCGGGTGGGCTGTTCTGTTGACGTCAGTATGTAAGGACAAACTGTTGACAGGGTCTGGTTGTCCCCGTTAGACCTTTCCTCGGAGCCGAACCTGTCGAACCCGCCGCGCCGGCCGACCCGAAGGGGCGCACATGACCGAGCCGTACGACCTGATCACCATGGGGCGCATCGGAGTCGACATCTATCCGCTGCAGACCGGTGTGTCGCTGGCGCAGGTGGAGACGTTCGGGAAGTTCCTCGGGGGGTCGGCCACCAATGTGGCGGTCGCCGCGGCCCGGCTCGGCCGGCGGAGCGCGGTCATCAGCCGTACGGGGAGCGACCCGTTCGGCGACTACGTCCACCAGGCGCTGCGCGACTTCGGGGTGGACGACCGCTGGGTGACCCCCGTCGACGCCTATCCGACGCCGGTCACCTTCTGCGAGATCTTCCCGCCGGACGACTTCCCGCTCTACTTCTACCGCCGTCCCAAGGCCCCTGACCTGGTCATCCACCCCGAGGAGCTGGACCGGGACGCGATCGCGGCCGCCCGGATCTTCTGGATCACCGGCACGGGCCTGTGCGAGGAGCCCAGCCGCACCGCCACCCTCGCCGCGCTGGAGGCCCGCGCCAAGGCGGGCACGACCGTCTTCGACCTCGACTGGCGGCCGATGTTCTGGGGCGGCGAGGGCGGGGCCTCCGGGGACGGCGGCGCGAGCGGTGCCGCGGCGATGGCGGCCGCCCGCCCGTATTACGAGGCCGCCCTCCGGTACGCCACCGTGGCCGTCGGCAATGTCGACGAGGCCGAGGTCGCCACCGGGCTGCGCGATCCCGGGGCCTGCGCCCGGGCGCTGCTGGACATGGGGGTGGAGCTCGCCGTCATCAAGCAGGGCCCCAAGGGTGTGCTCGCCGTGCACCGCGACGGCCGCACCGCCGAGGTCCCGCCCACCCCCGTCGAGGTCGTCAACGGCCTGGGCGCCGGCGACTCCTTCGGCGGTTCGCTCTGCCACGGTCTGCTGGCCGGCTGGGACCTGGAGCCGATGATGCGCTACGCCAACGCCGCCGGCGCCCTCGTCGCCTCGCGCCTCGCCTGCTCCTCCGCGATGCCGACGGCCGACGAGGTCGAGGCGTTCCTCGCGGGCCGGTGACCCATGGCCGTGACCGCCCCCTGCTCATCCCCTCGGCCACCCTCACCTCCCCGGCCGCCCCGGCGTCACGGTCACTCACCCCGTCGGTCACCCGGTCCCGTCGGTCACCCGGCCCCCGCGGCCCCGCCACCCCCTCACCCCCGCCCCTCCCCGTCCGTGCCCCCAGAAGGTGAGTTGAGCCTTGAACCCTCGGATCAGTGACCTCGCGACGCTTCGGGCCCGGCATCCCGAAGCCGTCGCGGAGGCCGCCGCGCGCCGCACCCGGCGGCCGCTCATCGGCGACAGCGGGCGGCTGATGATCATCGCGGCCGATCATCCGGCCCGCGGCGCGCTCGCCGTCGGAGACCGGCAGCTCGCCATGGCCAACCGTCTCGATCTGCTGGAGCGGCTGGTCCTCGCGCTCTCCCGGCCCGGCGTGGACGGGGTGCTCGCCACCGCCGACATCCTGGAGGACCTGCTGCTGCTCGGGGCCCTGGAGGGGAAGGTGGTGATGGGCTCCATGAACCGCGGCGGTATCGCGGGTGCCGCCTTCGAGATGGACGACCGGTTCACCGGCCACCGCCCCCAGGACCTCGTCCGGCTCCGCTTCGACGCCGGCAAGCTGCTGCTGCGCATCGACTACAGCGACCCCGGTTCGCTGACCACCCTGGAGACCACCGCCCGCGCGATCGACGCGATGGCCGAGCGGCACCTGCCCGTCTTCGTGGAGCCGTTCCTCTCCTCCCGGACCGAGGGCACGGTCCGCAACGACCTCAGTGCCGAGGCCGTCACCCGCTCGGTGGCCATCGCCTCCGGCCTCGGCGGCACCTCCGCCTACACCTGGCTGAAGCTGCCGGTCACCGACGACCCGGACGCCATGGCCCGGGTCTGCGAGACCACCACCCTGCCGACCGTGCTGCTCGGCGGCGACATCGGCGGCACCGTCCGGGAGCAGGAGGCCGCCTACGAGAAGTGGCGCAAGGCGCTGCGGCTGCCGACGGTGCAGGGCCTGGTCGTCGGCCGTTCGCTGCTCTACCCGGCCGACGGCGATGTCGCGGCCGCCGTGGACACCGCCGTCGGCCTGCTGTGAACACCGCGATTTCCGCAGGAGACTCGAGATATGAGCACTGAATTCCACCTGACGGCCGCAGCGGCTGCCGACGGCCCGTATGTGCTGGACATCGACCCGAAGCGGGCGGGCTGGGGGTACTCCTCGCTGCGCGTCCTCGACCTGCCGCCCGGTGGCCGGCACTCCTTCGCCGCCGGCGACAGCGAGTGGATCGTGCTGCCGCTGTCCGGCGGCTGCACGGTGCTGACCGACGACGGTGAGGTGTTCGAACTGACCGGCCGGGAGAGCGTGTTCAGCGGGGTCAGCGACTTCGCGTATGTGCCGCGCGACGCGCATGTGCAGCTCGCGAGCGGCGCCGGCGGCCGCTTCGCGCTCACCGGCGCCCGCTGCGAGCGCCGGCTCCCCGCCCGCTACGGCGCCGCGTCCGACGTGCCGGTGGAGCTGCGCGGCACCGGCAACTGCTCCCGCCAGGTGAACAACTTCGGCGCCGCCGGCACCTTCGAGTGCGACCGGCTGATCGCGGTGGAGGTGCTCACCCCGGGCGGCAACTGGTCCTCCTACCCGCCGCACAAGCACGACGAGTGCCGGCCCGGCGAGGAGTCCGAGCTGGAGGAGATCTACTACTTCGAGGTCGAGCCCGCCCACGGCACCGAAGGGGTCGGCTACCAGCGTGTGACGCCCTCGGGGCACGGCCGCGGCACCGATGTGCTGGCCGAGGTCCGCAGCGGTGACGCGGTCCTGATCCCCGACGGCTGGCACGGTCCGTCGATCGCGGCGCCCGGCCACGCCCTGTACTACCTCAATGTGATGGCCGGGCCCGGCGAGACCCGTGAGTGGCTGATCTGCGATCACCCCGACCACGGCTGGATCCGCTCCACCTGGCCCGAGCAGCCCGTCGACCCCCGCCTCCCCCTCTACGAAGCGCCCGCAGGAGACGCCCGATGAACGCTCCGACGACCCGCCGGCTGACGGTCGCCCAGGCCCTGGTCGAGTTCCTCGCCCACCAGTACACCGAGCGGGACGGCCGCCGGCACCGCCTGATCAACGCCTGCTGGGGCATCTTCGGCCACGGCAACGTCGCCGGCATCGGCCAGGCGCTGCTGGAGTCCGGCGACGCGCTGCCCTATCTGCAGGGCCGCAACGAGCAGGCCATGGTGCACGCCGCGGTCGGCTACGCCCGGCAGCGCGACCGGCTCGGCGCGCAGGCCGTCACCACCTCCATCGGGCCCGGCGCCACCAACCTCGTCACCGGCGCCGCGCTGGCCACCGTCAACCGGCTCCCGGTCCTGCTGCTGCCCGGTGACGTCTTCGCCACCCGGCCCGCCGACCCCGTCCTCCAGCAGCTCGAAGTGCCCTTCGCCGGCGATGTCTCGGTCAACGACGCGCTGCGCCCGGTGTCCCGCTACTTCGACCGGGTCACCCGGCCCGAGGCGCTGATCCCGGCGGCGTTGCAGGCCATGCGGGTGCTGGCCGACCCCGTCGACACCGGCGCCGTCACCCTCGCGCTGCCGCAGGACGTGCAGGCCGAGGCGTACGACTGGCCGGCGGAGTTCTTCGCCGACCGGGTCTGGCGCGTCCCCAGGCCCGCCCCGGACGCCGACGCCCTCGCCGAGGCGGTACGGGTCCTGCGCGGTGCCCGCCGGCCCCTGGTCGTCGCGGGCGGCGGGGTCCATCACAGCGAGGCCGAGGACGCGTTGTGCGCGTTCGCCGACGCCACCGGCATCCCCGTCGCGTCCACCCAGGCCGGCAAGGGCTCGTTGCGCCACGACCACCCGGCCGACGTGGGCGGCATCGGCCACACCGGCACCGCCACCGCCGACGCCCTCGCCCGCGAGGCCGACGTGGTGCTGGGCGTCGGTACCCGTTACACCGACTTCACCACCGCCTCCTCGACCCTGTTCGCCGCGCCCGGCGTCCGCTTCGTCAACCTCAACATCGCGTCCTTCGACGCCCACAAGCTCGGCGCGCTGTCCCTGGTCGCCGACGCCCGCGCCGGGCTGGAGGCGCTCACCGAGGAGCTGTCCGGCGCGCGCGTCGACGCGGAGTACGAGGCCGCCTACCGGGCGGCGAAGGCCGGCTGGGAGCGGCGGGTGGACGCCGCGTACGGCGCCGCCGACCCCTCGGCGCGGCCCTCGCAGACCCAGGTGCTCGGCGCCCTGGACGCCGTCGTCGACGACACCGACGTGATCATCAACGCGGCCGGGTCCCTCCCCGGTGACCTGCACAAACTCTGGCGCTCCCGGTCCCGCAGGCAGTACCACCTCGAATACGGCTACTCCTGCATGGGCTACGAGATCCCCGCCGCGATCGGTGTCCGGCTCGCTGCCCCCGACCGGCCGGTGTGGGCGCTGGTCGGCGACGGTACGTATCTGATGAACCCCACCGAACTGGTCACCGCGGTCCAGGAGGGCATCCACATCAACGTCGTCCTCGTCCAGAACCACGGCTACGCCTCGATCGGCGGGCTGTCCGGGGCCACCGGCGGTGAGCGCTTCGGCACCGACTACCGCTTCCGCGCCGCGGACGGCACGTACACCGGTGCGCCGCTGCCGGTCGATCTCGCGGCCAACGCCGCGTCGCTGGGCATGCAGGTGCTGCGCGCGGCCACCGTTGGTGAGCTGCGGGCCGCGCTCGCCGAGGCGCGGGGCGCGAACCGGCCCACATGTGTCTATGTCGAGACCGAAACGGCCGACACTGTGCCGGGCGCGCCGGAGGCCCAGGCCTGGTGGGATGTTCCTGTTGCCGAGACCGCGACACGTCCGGCGGCGGTGGCCGCTCGTGAGGCGTACGACCGGCAGGCCGCCGGGCGGCGCCGCCACCTCTGACTCCGCTCGAAGTCGTCACCCAGAAAGGCCCTCCGCATGAAGACCATCAGCCACTGGATCGGCGGGAAGCCCGTCGAGGGCGTCTCCGGCAACTTCGGCCCGGTCTACAACCCGGCCACCGGTGCCCAGGAGAAGCAGGTCGCCTTCGCCTCGGTCGACGAGGTCGACGCCGCTGTCGGCGCGGCGAGGGAAGCCTTCCGGACCTGGGGCACCAGCTCCCTGGCCAAGCGCACCTCGGTGCTGTTCAAGTACCGCGAGCTGGTCGACGCGCACCGCGAGGAGATCGCCCGGCTGATCACCGCCGAGCACGGCAAGGTGCACTCCGACGCGCTCGGCGAGGTCGCCCGCGGTCTGGAGATCATCGAGCTGGCCTGCGGCATTCCCGAGAAGCTCAAGGGCGAGCTGTCCACCCAGGTCTCCACCCGGGTGGATGTGGCGGCGATCCGCCAGTCCCTGGGTGTGGTCGCCGGCATCACGCCGTTCAACTTCCCGGCGATGGTGCCGATGTGGATGTTCCCGCTCGCCATCGCCTGCGGCAACACCTTCGTCCTCAAGCCGAGCGAGAAGGTGCCCGGCGCCGCGTTCAAGCTGGCGGAGCTGGCCGCCGAGGCGGGGCTGCCCGACGGCGTGCTGAACGTCGTCAACGGCGACAAGGTGGCCGTCGACGCCATCCTGGAGCACCCGGACATCGCGGCGGTGTCGTTCGTCGGCTCCACCCCCATCGCCCGCTACATCCACACCACCGGCACCGCCAACGGCAAGCGCGTGCAGGCGCTGGGCGGCGCCAAGAACCACATGCTGGTCCTGCCGGACGCCGACCTCGACCTGGCCGCGGACTCCGCGATCAACGCCGCGTACGGCTCGGCCGGCGAGCGCTGCATGGCGATCTCGGTCGTCGTGGCCGTCGGGGAGACCGCCGACCCGCTGATCGGCAAGATCAAGGAGCGCGCGGACAAGCTGCGGATCGGCCCCGGCGACGACCCGGCCTCCGAGATGGGCCCGCTGATCACCAAGGTCCACCGCGACAAGGTCGCCTCGTACGTCACGGGCGCCGCGGCCCAGGGCGCCGATGTCGTCGTCGACGGCACCGGCTACACCGTCGAGGGCTACGAGGACGGGCACTGGATCGGCGTCTCCCTGCTGGACCGCGTCACGCCCGAGATGGACGCCTACCGTGACGAGATCTTCGGCCCGGTGCTGTCCGTGGTCCGCGTCGACACCTACGACGAGGCCATCGCGCTGATGAACAACTCGCCGTGGGGCAACGGCACCGCGATCTTCACCCGGGACGGCGGCGCGGCCCGCCGCTTCCAGATGGAGGTCGAGGCCGGCATGGTCGGCGTGAACGTGCCGATCCCGGTGCCGGTGGGCTACCACTCCTTCGGCGGCTGGAAGGACTCGCTCTTCGGCGACCACCACATCTACGGCAACGACGGGGTGCACTTCTACACCCGCGGCAAGGTCGTCACCACCCGCTGGCCCGACCCGTCGGACGGCGGCATCAACCTGGGCTTCCCCAGCAACCACTGACGGAGCCTTCGACGGACCCCCTGCCGGCGCCCGCCGGCGGGGGGTCCGGCGCGTCCGGGAAGCGGCGGCCGCCCGGGGCGCAGGAGGGTGCAGGTCCGGTGGGAGCGGGCGGACCTGCGCGTTGCTACGGTGCTGCCTCGCGCAGCACCGACAACCGGGGGACGTAATGCCGCAATCCATGGCGCTCGCCAAGGGCGCCCGTATCACCGGCGGGATCTTCTGCCTGCTGTTCTTCCTGTTCACGGCCTACTGGCTGGCCGTGGACCTCGGCGAGTTCGGCCCCGGCGGGCTCTGGGAGTCCTGGACCTTCCAGCACCGCGGCGGCACCGACCAGGTCACCGCCCCCTTCCACGTGGGCCTGGCCGCGGTCCAGTTGGCGGCGGTGTTCGCGGCCTTCGCCGGGCAGCGGGTGGCGGGCGGACTGCTGGCGGTCGCCACCACCCTCACCTTCGCCACCGCCCTGCAGGCCGCCGTCAGCACCGGCACCCACACCGGCGACAACCGCTGGTTCCTGCACGCCGACAACACCTCCACGACCTTCGAGGGCGTCTTCATCGGCAGCGTGCTGCTGTTCCTGCTGACGCTGCCCGCCGGCCTCGTGCTGCTCGCCGGGATGCGCTCCTGGCCGCGCCGCACCCCCAGCGACCCGCCGATGCAGCCGGCCCGTACGGCCTCGGTGGTGGCCGGGCTGCTGCTGGGGGCGATGGTGCTGTGCAACCTGGCCTGGCAGGTGTACATGCTGGTCCAGGGCGGCACCGGCTCGTTCACCATGTTCTACCTCGGCAAGGGCGTCCTCGGCTCGCTGCTGAGCATGGCCCCGGGCTGGTCGGCCGTGTTCTTCCTCGTGCTGACGGTGGTGGCCGGGCTGAGCAGTGTGATGCGCGGTCCGGCGGCCCGCGGGCTGGCCTTCGGGCTGGCGATCGTGTCGCTGCCCGGCGCCCTGGTGTCGGTGATCGGGCTGGCCGGCAACGGCTCCCTGTTCACGCTGGCCGGCGCCACGCCGGGCCTGACCGTGATCGGTGACCTCGGGCTGCTGCTCGACCTGCTCGGCTCGCCCGCCCTGCTGTTCCTGATGGCCCGCGGTGAGCCGGTCGCCCCCGCCTGGTTCCCGCCGGCGCCGGGCCCGCGGTTCGCCGCGCCCGGCTTCGTGCCGCAGGCCGGACCGCCGGCCGCGCAGCCGGGCTTCCCGGCCCCGCAGCCCGGTTTCCCGGCCCCGCAACCCGGCCCGCAGGCCCCGCCGGCCTGGCAGCCGCCGGCCGGCCCGGTGCCCCCGGCCGGCGGTCCGCCGGTGCCGCCCCCCGGTACCCCGCCGATGCCGCCCGGCACCCCGGCGCCCCCGCAGGGCGGGTTCGGGCCGCCGCAGTACTGAGGGGCGCACGCACACGGCAGGCACCGGCGGCGTACCGCAGCCGCGGCAGGGGGGCGCGAACCCTACTCCCCGGGGAGGCCGCCGGGGTCGCCCCGGGGTACCGGCCGCCCGCCGCGGCCCCTCCCTAGGATTCAAGGTATGGATCTCCGAGGCCTCAGACCGCGCGCCCGCCGCCTGTACGCCGCGGCGGGCGCACTGGCCGTCCTCATAGGAGGCGGCACCTGGGCGGCCGCCTCCTCGGACGCCGCGCCCGCCGTGCACCGCGCCGACCGGGTGATGACCATGCCGGACCGGCCGGGCAGCTCGAAGCAGGTGCGGATCGACACCTCCTACTTCACGGCCGGGAGCTCCGCGCGGCGGCGGCCCGCGGTGCTGCTCGCCCACGGCTTCGGCGCCACCAAGGACATCCTCCGCCCCCAGGCCGAGAAGCTGGCCCGGGACGGCTACGCCGTCCTGACCTGGTCGGCGCGCGGCTTCGGCCGGTCCACCGGGAAGATCGGGCTGAACGACCCGCACGGCGAGGTCGCCGACGTCCGCCGGCTGATCGACTGGCTGGCGAAGCGCCCCGAGGTGCGGCTCGACAAGGCCGGCGACCCCCGGGTGGGCGTCGCCGGCGGCTCCTACGGCGGCGCGATCTCGCTGCTGGCGGCCGGCTACGACCGGCGCGTGGACGCCATCGCCCCGCAGATCACCTACTGGAACCTCGCCGACGCGCTCTTCCCCCACGGCGTCTTCAAGAAGCTGTGGGCGGGCATCTTCTTCACCACCGGTCCGGCGGGCACCACCGGCTCGCCGACCGCCGCGCCCTCGGCCCCCGGCGGCTGTGTGCGGTTCGAGCCGGAGCTGTGCCGGACGTACGAGCGGGTCGCCGAGAAGGGGCGGCCCGACGAGGCGGCCCGCCGGCTCCTGGAGTCCCGCAGTCCCGCCGCCGTCGGCGACCGCATCAAGGTGCCGACCCTGATCATGCAGGGCCAGACCGATTCGCTCTTCCCGCTCGGCCAGGCCGACGCCATGCAGCGGGCGATCCACAAGAACGGCGCACCGGTCGACGTCGACTGGATCGCCGGCGGGCACGACGGCGGCGACCGCGAGCTCGGCCGCCTGGAGGCCCGTACCAAGGACTGGTTCGACCGCTATCTGAAGGGCGACGAGCACGCCGCCACCGGACCCGCGTTCCGGATCAGCCGCACCGGGGGAGTGGACTCCACCGACGGCGCGGCGCGGCTGCGCGGCGCGAGCGGGGGCCGCTACCCCGGCCTGGACAACGACCCCCGGCGGGTCCGGCTCGCGGGCCGCCCCCAGACCTTCAGCAACCCGGCCGGCGCCGGACCGCCCGCCATCTCCGCGGTGCCCGGCGTCGGCGCGCTCGGCAACCTCTCCTCGATGGGCGCCGGCGGCCTGTCCGTGGACTTCCCCGGCCAGTACGCGGCCTTCCTCTCGGCGCCGCTGCGCACCCCCGTCCACCTCACCGGCAGCCCCACCGCCACCGTGCACGTGCGCGCCGGCTCCCGGGACGCGGTGTTCTTCGCCAAGGTCTACGACGTCGCCCCGGACGGCCGCCGCCAGGTGCTGCCGTCCCAGCTCGTCACGCCCTACCGCGTCGAGGACGCCCACGACGGCAGGACGGTGCGGCTGCACCTGCCCGCCGTCGACCACGAGCTGGCGGCCGGCCACCGGTTGCGGCTGGTGCTCTCCGCCACCGACCTCGGCTACGCCTCCCCGGTCGAACCCGCCACCTACCACGTCGCGCTGCGGGGCGGCGCCCTGAACGTGCCCACCGCGCCCCAGGTGCGCAGCGCCCCCGCCCCGCTGCCGTCGTGGACCTGGCAGCTGCCCGCGGCGGCCGCCGTGGTGGCCGCGCTGCTGCTGCTCACCGCCCGTCGCAGGGCCGCGGCGCCCGCCCCCGACCCGGCGCTCGCCGAGGTCCCGCTGCAGATCAGCGGCCTGAGCAAGCGCTACGCGAAGTCCGCCGACAGGTATGCCGTCCAGGATCTCGGCTTCCGCGTCGAGCGGGGGCAGGTGCTCGGACTGCTGGGGCCCAACGGCGCCGGCAAGACCACCACCCTGCGCATGCTGATGGGGCTGATCACGCCCGACGAGGGGGAGATCCGGATCTTCGGGCAGGCGGTCCGGCCGGGTGCCGAGGTGCTGTCGAGGGTCGGCGCGTTCGTCGAGGGCGCCGGATTCCTGCCGCATCTGTCCGGCCGCGCCAACCTGGAGCTGTACTGGCAGGCGACCGGGCGCCCGGCCGCCGACGCGCACCTCGACGAGGCGCTGGAGATCGCCGGTCTCGGCGACGCCCTGCAGCGCGCCGTCCGCACCTACTCCCAGGGCATGCGGCAGCGGCTCGCGATCGCCCAGGCCATGCTCGGCCTGCCGGATCTGCTGATCCTCGACGAGCCGACCAACGGGCTCGACCCGCCGCAGATCCGGGAGATGCGCGAGGTGATGATCCGCTACGCCGCCGCCGGACGCACCGTCATCGTCTCCAGCCATCTGCTGGCCGAGGTCGAACAGAGCGCCACGCATCTGGTCGTCATGGACCGCGGCCGGCTGGTGCGGGCCGGTCCGGTCGCCGAGATCACCGGCTCCGGCGACACCGTCCTGGTCGGCGCCGCGGAACCGGTCGCCGACGCCGTGGTGGAGAAGATCGGCGCGCTGCCGGGGGTCGCCTCGGCGGTACGGGCCGACGGGGGCCTCCTGGTACGGCTGGACGGGGCCACCACCACCCATCTGCTCACCGAACTGCTCCGGCTGGAGGTCGCCGTGGACCGCATCGGGCCGCACCGACGCCTGGAGGACGCCTTCCTCACCCTGATCGGAGGGGACCGATGACCGCACCGGCCACCGCGCGGGCGCCGGGTTACCGCCCGCGCCGCACCCTCCCGCTGCGCGTCGAGGCGCGCCGCCAGTTGCGGCGCCGCCGCACCCTGGTGATCGCCGCGATCCTGGCGCTGCTGCCGTTGGTGCTGGTGGCCGCGTTCGAGCTCGGCGGCGGCCCGCAGGGGCGCGGCACCGGCCGGATCACCCTCATGGACGCCGCGACCGCCTCCGGCGGGAACTTCGCCGCCACCGCCCTGTTCGTCTCCGCGGGCTTCGTGCTGGTGGTGCCGGTGGCCCTGTTCTGCGGTGACACGGTCGCGTCCGAGGCGAGCTGGTCCTCGCTGCGGTACCTGCTGGCCGCGCCGGTGCCACGGGCCCGGCTGCTGCTGAGCAAGCTCACCGTCGGGCTGCTGTTCAGCGCCGCCGCGATGGTGCTGCTGCCGCTGGTGGCGCTGGGCGCGGGCACCGCGGCGTACGGCTGGGGCCCGCTGCAACTGCCCACCGGCGGCGCGCTGTCCGCGGAGGCGGCGCTGCCGCGGCTGGCGGTCGTGGTCGGCTACCTCTTCGTGAGCCAGCTGGTCACGGCGGCCCTGGCGTTCTGGCTGTCGACGGTGACCGACGCGCCGCTGGGCGCGGTCGGCGGCGCCGTCGGGCTGACCATCGTCGGCAATGTCCTCGACCAGGTCACCGCGCTCGGCACCTGGCGCGAGGCGCTGCCCGCCCACTGGCAGTACGCCTGGGTGGACGCCCTGCAGCCGCGGATGGAGTGGGCCGGGATGGTGCAGGGGGCGGCGGTGTCGGTGTCGTACGCGCTGGTGCTGTGCGCGCTGGCGTTCCGGGGGTTCGCGCGCAAGGACGTGGTGTCCTGACGGGCCCGGCCGGCCGCCGCGGCCGGGCGGCCGGCCCGGGGCGCGGCGGTCAGGCGGTCGGCCCCTGCATGCGGGCGCTGACCCAGCGCATCGTGCCCTCGCCCAGGCCCTGTACATAGGTCGCCGCGCTGTGCGTGCCGTCCGGGACGACCTGCAGCCGGGTGTGCACGGGGCCGTGCCCGTAGCGGGCGATGAACTTCCGTACCTTCGGCAGCACCGTGTTCTCCCGGGAGCCGTCCTGGAAGGCGAGGTAGACCGGCGGTCCGCCGCGGGCGATCAGCCGGCGGGCGAGCACCTCGGGGTTGTTCTCCTGCTCCTGCCGGGCGTGGCCGTTCCACAGCGGTGAGTCGGGCACGATGTCGGGCCCGTTGGGGATCGCCACCTTGAACGTGTCCGGGTGCTGGAGGACGTTCTTCAGGGCCGCGAAGCCGCCCGAGGAGGAGCCCATGATGGCCCAGGCGTCACGGGTCTTGAGGGTGCGGAAGTTCTGCCGTACGAGATCGGGCACGTCCTGGCTGAGCCAGGTGCCGATCTTGGGCCGGCCCGGTATGTCGCTGCCGTCGTAGTAGTGCTTGTCGTCGGGGTTGAGCACCGGCATGACGACGATGAACGGCAGGCTGCCGCCGTCCTGCGACCACTGGGCGAGGCTCTCCTCCAGCTTGAGGTCGGAGCCTGTCCAGTAGTTGACGGGGAAGCCGTACGAGCCGGGCAGCGCCTCCATCACCGGGAAACCCTTGTGGGCGTTGCGCTTCTCGTAGTACTCCGGCGGCGCCCACACCCACACCTTCCCGGTGAAGCCCGACTTCGGACCGTGCAGGGTGGTCACGCCTATCGGGGTGTCGCGGCCGGCCCCGCCGACCCGGCTCTCCTCGGCGAAGCTGATGGGGCGGGTGGGCCACTGCACCAGCGACCGCTTTCCCGGGGGCACGGCATGCAGGGCGGCGCCGGCCTGGGGGCCGCCGAACCGGATGGGGGAGGCCTGGGTGGCGCCGGTGCCGCAGCCGGCCGTACAGACGAGAACGGTCAGGGTGATCAGCGCGATCACCGGACGGAACAGGGCTTTGCGCACGGGGCCTTCTCCTTGCCGAAACCCGGGAGCACTCCCGGCTGACCAGCTAGAGGGCGCCGGTGCGGGCGGCGGTTTCCGTCCGGGGGTGTCGCCTTGGTCGCACCGCCGCGCGGAATCCGGGCATCCCCTTCGTGACCTGCGGCGCTTTACGCGCGTGGGAAGGGGGGTTTACCGGGATTTTCCCGGTGGCGGGGCGGCGGGACGCGCCCGGGCCCCGCGCCCGCGGCAGTCCAAAACGCCCGTACGTGGCCCGTATCCTCTCGCTATGACCTGGTCGCGTGCGCTCAAGGAAGCCGCTCGCTCGGGGGTGACCATCGAGCGGACCAAGCTCACCCCGCTGATCGCCCTCCGCGGCACGGCCGGCGTCGCCCTCGTCATCGGCCTGTGCCTGTGGCGCGGCGACCCGTCCCTCGCGGTCTCCTCCGCCTTCGGCGCGTTCTCCTCCGGCATCGTCACCTTCCAGCGCAGCATGCGGCCGCGCCCGCTGCTCGCCCTCGCCGTCGCCGGCGCGCTGGCCGTCTCCACCTTCCTCGGCTATCTGGCCGCCGCCCACCTCGTCGCCTTCGTCCTGCTGCTGGCCGGCTGGACCCTGCTGGCCGGGATGGCCTGGGCGATCGGCCCGGTCGCCGGGCTGATCGGCACCCAGACCGTGGCGATCATGCTGGTCACCGTCACCCTGCCGACGTCCGTCCTCGGCGCGCTGGAACACGCCGCCCTGATCTTCTTCGGGGGGCTCGTCCAGGCCACGCTCATCGTGGTCCTCCCGGTCCGCCCCTGGGGCACCCAGCGCGACGCGCTCGCCGACGCGCTCGCCGACGAGGCGGACTACGCCCGGCGGCTGCGGCACGACCCGGTCGCCCCGTTCGACCCCTCCCCCCTGATGGACGCCCGGCTCGCCTCCGCCGTGACGCCCCGCCAGGCCCGGCGCCGCCCCGTCCAGCTGCACGGCCCCCGGGGGCTCGCCGAACGCGTCCGGCCGGTCCTCGCCTCCCTCGCCGACCCGGTCGTCGGCGCCCCGCTGGAAGGGCCCGAACGCGACCGGGCCCGCGATCTGCTGGCCGCCGCGGCCACCGTGCTGGACGCCGTCGCCCACGCGGTACGGCACGCCCGGCCGGTCCGGCTGCCCCCCGAGGCGATGGCCACCCTCGAAGTGCCCGCCACCGGCCCGATGCTGCACGGGGCGGCCCGGCGCTCCGCCTACCGGCTGATCTCGCTGCTCGCCGACGCCGTCGAGCTCACCGACGAGCCGGTCCAGGCCACCCGCCCGACCACCGGGGCCGAACGCGGCCACCTGCTGCGGCCCAGCGTGCCCCGGCTGGTGCCGGGCGCGCTGCGCTCGCTGCACCGCGAGGCCCGCTGGTCCTCGCACATCCTCCGGCACGCCCTGCGGGTCTCCGCGGTCGCCGGGGCCGGCTATCTGCTGGGCACCGTGCTCCCGTTCGGCCACGGCTACTGGGCGCCGCTGGCCTCGGTCGTGGTGATGCGCCCCGACTTCGCCCAGACCTACTCCCGCGGCATCGCCCGCTTCCTCGGCACCCTCGTCGGCGTCACCGTCGCGGGCGCGCTGATGGCCCTGGCGCACCCGGGCACCTACGTCAGCGCCGGGCTCGCGGTGGTCTGCGCGGGGCTGATGTACCTGCTGATGCGCACCGGCTTCTCGGTGACCTCGGCGTGCGTGGCGGCCTATGTGGTCTTCCTGCTCGGCATCGCCGGTGCGGGCTGGGAGCAGACCGTCCAGGAACGCCTGGTGCTCACCCTCCTCGGCGGGCTGCTCGCGATGCTGTCGTACGCGCTGTTCCCCGCCTGGGAGACCCCCAAGCTCCGCGACCGGCTCGCCGAGTGGCTGGCGGCCAACGGGCAGTACGCGCTGGCCGTGTTCGACCTGTACGCGCAGCCCGCCGAACGCCGGCCCCGGCAGGTCCGCGACGCCCTGCTGGACTCCCGCGCGGCCCGCGCCGCCTGGGAGGAGAGCGAGGCCCGCGCCGAGAAGGAACCGGTGCGCCACCGCGGCCTGTCGCTCGCCTCGGCGAACGCGGCCAGCACCGCGCTGGCCACGATGGGCCGGGTCACGATGATCCTGGAGGTGCACCTCCCGGAGCGGGACGCCGCGTCCTCGCCCGGTGCCACCGCGTTCGCCTTCGAGCTGCGCGCCGGCTTGGAGGAGGCCACCCGCGCCGTACGCGAGCGGGGCGAAATGAACTGGAGCGACCTGCGCGCCGTATGGGAGAGGTGGGACGCGGAGGACGAGAGCCGCGGTGTCGCCCTGCGCGTGGCGGACCTGCAGCTCGACGCCCTCGACGACCTGGCGGAGGCGCTCTCCCGGGAGCCGCGCACGGACCCCGGGGAGGACGAGGAGCCACCGGGGGAGGCCGGCCGGTGAGGGCCGGGACGAGGAAGGGAGCGACGATGCGGGACGGGCCCGGCCGGAGGGTGCGGCGCGGGCGCGAGGAGGGCGGCCGCGGTGCCGCGCGGGGCCGGGTGGAGGGAACCATTCCGGGCCCTGAGTAGTCTTATTGAGTGCCCGCAATGAACGCCATTGCTCGCCCATGGGGTTGTCTGCGGGGCAATGTCCCAGGATCCCACTCCGTCGCGAGAGAGCACACGAACCCCCCATGGCGTCCAGCACTTCGTCCGGTACGTACGACATAGGCATCGACCTCGGCACGGCCAACACCCTGGTGTACGCCCGCGGCAAGGGCGTGGTGCTGAACGAACCGTCCGTCGTCGCGGTCAACGCCGCCGGCGAGGTCATCGCCGTGGGCGCGGACGCCAAGCGGACCATCGGCCGCACCCCCTCCGGGATCACCGCGATGCGCCCGCTGCGCGACGGCGTCATCGCCGACTTCGACGCCGCGGAGCGGATGCTGCGCGCCCTGATGAAGAAGGCCCTGCCCAGCCGCCGGTTCTCCCGGCCGCGGGTGGTCATCTGCGTCCCCTCCGGCGTCACCGGCGTCGAACGGCGCGCGGTCATCGACTCCGCCCGGAGCGCCGGCGCCCGCGAAGTGCACCTCATCGAGGAGCCGATGGCCGCCGCGATCGGCGCCGGCCTCCCCGTGGACGAGCCGGTCGGCTGCATGGTGGTGGACATCGGCGGCGGCACGACCGAGGTCGCCGTCATCTCCATGGGCGGGCTGGTCACCGCCCAGTCCGTACGGGTCGCCGGCGACGCCCTGGACGCCGCCGTCGCCGCCCACATCAAGAAGCAGCACTCCCTGACCATCGGCGAGCGCACCGCCGAGGACATCAAGATCGCGATCGGCTCGGCGGTCTGGACCCCGGTCGACCTCGACGAGGACGGCGCACCCGACCGCCCCTTCTCCTACACGGTCCGCGGCCGCGACCACGTCAACGGCCTGCCCCGGGTCCAGGAGATCAGCGAGGAGGAGGTCCGCGACGCGCTGGCCGAGCCGGTCGACGCGATCGTCCGCGCCGTCCACCGCACCCTCGACGAATGCCCCCCGGAGCTGTCCGGCGACATCGTCGAGCAAGGGATCGCCCTCACCGGCGGCGGCGCCCTGCTCCGCGGCCTGGACCGCCGGCTGCGCCAGGAGACGGGCGTCCCCGTGACGGTCGCCGACGATCCCCTGGACTGCGTGGTCAACGGCACCGCCAAGTGCGTCGACGAATTCGCCTCCCTGCACGGCCTGCTGACGGGCGCGAAGGAACAACCGCGGCGGACGGTGCGGTTGTAGGGAGAGGCCGAGGGCGCGGGGGCCGCGTCCGGCCGGTTTGCCGTCCCGGCAAGATTCCTTGCGCGCGGTGGGACACCGCCGTGATCGTGGGGGAGCGGTCGCGGGGACCGCGGGCCGCGCCGGACCGGGGCCCGCGCGCCGTGGCCGCCGCCCGCAGGCGTCGCCACCACCGGCGCCGCCGCACTCCCCGAGGAGGATGCATGCCGCAGTCCGCCAAGACGCCGTCCACGCCCCCCACTTCCCCGGCCGCCCCGGTGCCGCAGCCGCCGGCCGGCCCGCTGCCGGAGGCCGTCCACCGCACGGTCGAGGTCCCCGGCGGCCGCATCCACCTCGTGGAGCAGGGCAGCGGACCCCTCGTCCTGATGGTCCACGGCTTCCCCGAGTCCTGGTACTCCTGGCGCCACCAGCTCCCCGCGCTCGCCGCCGCGGGCTACCGGGCGGTCGCCATCGACGTCCGGGGCTACGGGCGTTCCTCGAAACCCCGTGACGTGGCGGCCTACCGGATGCTCGCCCATGTCGCCGACAACGTCGCGGTGGTGCGCGCCCTCGGCGAGGAGACCGCGATCATCGTGGGCCACGACTGGGGCTCGCCGATCGCCGCCAACACGGCGCTGCTGCGGCCCGATGTCTTCACCGCCGTGGCACTGCTGAGCGTTCCGTACGCGCCCCGCGGCGGTATCCGGCCCACCGAGGCCTTCGCGCGGCTCGGCGGCGGGGGCGAGTTCTACATCAACTACTTCCAGGAGCCGGGCCGGGCGGAGGCGGAGATCGAGCCCGCCGTCCGCGACTGGATCGCCGGGTTCTACGTCGTGGCCTCGGGCGACGCCAAGCAGGACGCCACGCGGTCCGACGCCGCCCAGGACCACGTCGGGCACTTCTCGGTCGCCCCGGGCGGCAAGCTCTCCGACCGCTTCCCCGAGAAGCTCCCCCTGCCGCTGCCCTGGCTCACCGAGGCCGATCTCGACTTCTACGCGGGCGAGTTCGAGCGCACCGGCCTGACCGGCGGCCTCAACCGCTACCGCAACATCGACCGGGACTGGGAGGACCTCGCCGCCTGGGACGGGGCGCCCCTCAGGCAGCCGTCGCTCTTCATCGGCGGGGAGCACGACGCCCCCACCAACTGGATGGCCGACGCCATCAAGGCGTTCCCGCACACCCTCCCGGGCCTGTCCGCCTCCCACATCCTCGACGGCTGCGGCCACTGGGTCCAGCAGGAACGCCCCGAGGAGGTCAACCGCCTGCTGACCGACTGGCTGGGCTCGCTGCCCGGGGCCGCGGCCTAGGAAGTGCCGCCCCGCGCCCTGCCCGTATAGGCCTCCAGGCCGTCGAGGATCCGCTCCAGGCCGAACTCCCAGGCCTGGTCGCGGGAGGCGCCACCGGAGTCGGCGACGGCCGCGGCGACCGCGGGAAAGCGGTCGGCGCGGCCGGCGAGCAGCTCGTTCAGCGCCGCGCTCATGGCCTCTTCCGGCCCCTTGGCCCGCGTGCTGCCCAGCCCCGTCGACGCCGCCACCCGGGCGAGGGTGCGGACATGGCCGGTCACCACGACCACGGCGTCGAGCCGCTCGCCGCCGGTCAGGCCGGTGCCGGCGAGCGCGGCGAGGGCGCCGTCGATCCAGCCGAGCTCGTGCGGGCCCATCACACGCGGGCCGACGGCGGCCTCCAACAGCCAGGGGTGGCGGTGGTGGACCGCCGCGAGCGCCTCGGCCCATGCGCGCAGCGCCGCCCGCCACCCGCTCCCGTCCCGGCCGGATCCCGCGGGCGCCTCCGGGGCGGGCGGCTCGCCCAGCGCCGTGTCGATCATCAGCGCGACCAGCTCGTTCTTCCCCGGCACATAGCGGTACAAGGACATCTTGGTGAAGTCGAGCTCGGCCGCGACCCGTTGCATGGAGACCGCCCCGAGCCCGCCGGTGTCGGCGAGGGCCATGGCCGTGTGCGTGATCCGCTCCAGGCTCAGCGCGGGTTTGGGGCCGCGGCTGGGCCGCCCCCGCCCGCCCCACAGCACCTCGACGCTCCCCGCCTGATCTCCGAACACGCTGCGCTTGCCGTCGTCTCCCGCCATCCCCGCATCCTAAAACCGTGTCCGGGGTACACAGAACCGTGTCCACCGGATACAGTTTCTCTGTCGGTACGACGAGCGGGGTCCGGGTGACGGACCCACGGGGGAGCGTGTGATGACGTACGGAACGGCAACGGAGCGCGGGGGCGCCGTCAGGCCCGGCCGGGAGCGGGGGAGGCGGACGCCGCCGCAGGGGTGCTCGGTTCTGGTCTCCGGCGCCAGCGTGGCGGGCCCGGCCCTGGCCCACTGGCTCGGCCGCTACGGCTTCCGGGTCACCGTGATCGAGGTGGCGCCCGCCCTGCGGCGTGGCGGCTTCGCGGTCGACTTCCGCGGAGCGGCGCAGCTGACGGTCCTGGAGCGCATGGGCGTCCTGGGCGAGATCAGGCACCACGGCACGGGCGGAGGCGACCCCCTCACCTTCATCGACGCACAGGGCCGCCCGCTGGCCGCGCTGCCGCCCGAATTCACCGGCGGCGAGGTCGAGATACTCCGCTCGGACCTGTCCCGCATCCTCTACGAGCACAGCCTGACCCCACCCGGCGTCCCCCGCGCTCCCGGTCCTCCGCCCACAGGTCCCGAGGCGCCCGAGCACCTCCCCGGACCTCGTCCCGAGTACCTCTTCGGCGACTCCGTCGCCGCCCTCGCCGAAGCCGACGACGGCGTGCACGTCACCTTCGAGCGGGGCGCGCCGCGCACCTTCGACCTCGTGATCGGCGCCGACGGTCTGCACTCCACCGTGCGCCGGCTCGCCTTCGGCCCCGAGAGGGACTTCGTCCGCCACCTCGGGTACTACGTCGCCGCCTGGGACCTCCCCGAAGAGGCCGGGGACCTCGCCGCCCGCCCGGTCGGCTACGGCGAACCCGGCCGCCTGGCCACCGTCGGCCGCACCCCCCGCCGCGCCGGGGAGCCGGGCTACGCGGGCGAGGCATTCTGCGTCTTCGCCTCCGACGAGGAGCCGGCCCACGACCGGCGCGACCCGCGTACACAGCGGCGGGCCATAGCGCAGGCCTTCGACGGCGCAGGCTGGCGGACACCGGAACTCCTCGCCACCCTCGGGCAGGCCGGCGACCTCTACTTCGACTCCATCAGCCGGGCCGATGTCCCGAGGTGGTCCACGGGCCGGATCGCCCTCCTCGGCGACGCCGCATACGGCGCCACGGTCGGCGGCATGGGTACCGGCTCGGCGGTCATCGGCGCCTATGTCCTCGCCGGTGAACTCGCCCTCGCCGGGGGCGATCACCGCACGGCCTTCGCCCGCTACGAAGACCGGCTCCGTCCCTATGTGACGCAGTGTCAAGAAGGTGGCCGCGGCGCCGGCGCCTTCCTCGCCCCGGCCACCCAAGAAGCCCTCGACGCCCGCAACGCCGCCCTGAACTCCCCGCCCACCGTCGCCGCCATGCTGCGGCAGGGCCACGACATATCGGCCGCCCTCGCGCTGGACGACTACCCGGCGGGGATCGCCGCCGCGGTCCGCGCCCGGTGGTGAACGGGCCGGTCCGCACGCTGAGCCGAACGGGTGCTTCGGCGTCAACGTGATTGTCCGCCGTCACCTCTTCTGGGTTACTGGTGGGGCCTGGTCGGTGGCCGTCCATCCCCCTCGGGCTTCAGCAGTCGGCCACCCTCCAGCCCTCTTCGCTGTGGGGCCCGAAGGACGGCCGGCCGCACGACGGCCCCCGGCCCCGCCCCGGGCGCGACCGGCCGCCGTGCGCCGTGCGGGCCGTCCTCCTGTCCGGCCGGCTGCTGCCAGTGCTCGGGCCCCGGCGTGTGCGCCAAGTCCGTCACGAGCGGGCCCGGCAGCAGCGAGCTCACACAGCAGGAGGACTCCATGTCCACACCCACCATCCAACCGGCCCTTCCGGCCCTGCCCTTCGGGCCGGTGCTGCTCGGCGTCGTGCCGAACTCGGGGCCGACCACGGGCGGCAACACCGTCCAGCTGATCGGGCTCGGCCTCGGCGGCGCCACCAGCGTCCTCTTCGGGACGTCGACGGCGACCATCGTCGGGCAGGACCCGCTGGGGCTGACCGTGACCGTCCTGGCCCCCGCACACGCCGCCGGCGCCGTGCAGGTCACCGTCACCACCAGCAGCGGGACCAGCAACCCGGCGTCGTACGTGTACGTGGCGCCCGTCCCGCCGACGGCCGCGGTCATCACCCCCAACTCGGGCCCGGTCGCGGGCGGCACGTCCTTCATCATCGTCGGCTCCGGCCTGCAGGGCGCCAGCGTCACCATCGGGGGCAACGCCGCCACCGTCGTGGGCACGGACCCCTCCGGCAGCGTCCTGTTCGGCGTCACCCCGGCGGGACCGCCCGCAGGGGGCAACGTCCCGGTCGTGGTGACGACCCCGGGCGGCACCGCGACCGTCCCCGGCGGCTACACCTACCTGGCGGCGCCTCCGACGGTCACCGGAACGGTCTCGCCGTCCTCGGCGGCGGCGGGCGCCTCCTTCACCATCGTCGGGACCGGTCTCCTCGGGGCGACCGTGCTCTTCGGGGCCACCCCGGCCACCGGCGTGGTGGTCAACGCGGGCGGCACGTCCCTGACCGGTACCGTCCCGCCGGGCACGGTCGGATCGACCGTGCAGGTCACCGTCCAGACGGCGGCCGGCAGCGCCAACGCCGGTTCGTTCACCTACCTGTGACGGACCCTCCCACCGGGTGACGGTCCGGCGCCCGGCCGGGGTCGGCGGGCCGCACCCGGCCCGCCCGGACCCGCCCGGGCCACCCGGCGCCGTCACCCCGCGGGGGGACGGCGGAAAGCGGTTCGGCCCCCGCCCGTCGTACGGGCGGGGGCCGAACTCGCCGGTGGCTCCCCGGGGCGCTCCGCCGGCCTCACGGCCCGGTCGGGCGGCAGGTACCCCCGGGCCTCCTGCGGAGGGCGCCCGGCGGCGCCGCACAGCAACGGCAGCGGAAGCCCGGCGTCCGCCATCCAGGTCAGCCCGGTGTGGCGCAGGTCCTGGCGCCGGAGGTACTCGTGCCCGAGTTCGGCCACCACATCGTCCCAGCGGGTCGTGTCCCGCAGCACCGCGGCGGTGAACCGCCTGCGGTGCGGTCCGGTGAACAGCCGGGCCACGGGCGTGTGCCGCGCCGCCTCCAGCCGGGCGGCCGCCAGTTCGCGCGCGGCGGGGCGCAGCGGCACCACCCGCTGGTGCCTGCCCCGGCAGGCGCGGTCGTCCAGGCCCCCGGGCCCGGACACGGTGAGGCGCTGGACCTGCCAGGTCCAGGTGCTGATGTCGATGTCCTGGGCCTGCAGGGCGGACACCTCGCTGAAGCGGGTACCGGTCCAGGCGGCGAACCGGACGATGTCGCCCCATCCCGCATAGCCGTCCGAGGACCGCTGCACGAGGGTGGTCGCCAGCCGCTCCAGCGCCTGCACGTCCGGCAGGGCCAGCGCCCTGGGCGTGGTGCGTTCGCTCTGGGCACGCTGGTACTCCTGCTGCCAGCCGGCCACCCGCGCGGGATTGGCGTCCAGCACCCCGTCCCGTACGGCCTGTTCCAGGACCCGGACGAGGACGGCGAGACTGTTCTTCACCGTCGACAGGCCGCACTCGTCGGCGATCCAGCAGTGCAGGGCACGGTTGACGACGCGGCGGGTGACGTCCCGCACGAGGACGTGCCCGATGCTGGGCACGACCCGCAGCCGCCACCCGGCCTGGTAGGGGGACATGGTCAACTCCTCCAGGCCGTGCATCGCCGCCGGCCATCTCCGTTCCCCGTAGTCGGCGAGCGACATCGCGGGGATGCCGGCCTCCTCCGGAATCCGGCACCCCGTGTTTTTGTTCATTATCGAATCACCCTTGTCTGCTGAGGAGTTATTCGGCCGCCCGGTACGGATGATGTGATTCGCTCTTGAGCGTGAAACCGGCGTCGGGGGAAACGTGCGGACTTCATGCCCGTGGACGGTGCGGTGAACTGCGGTCCTCGGCGGAGCGCTTTGGTGCGCGGTCCGCCTAGGCCGGGAACAACAACCCGGCCGAGATCGACGAAAAAGGACCGGACTCTGCGCCGGTGGCGACCCCGTACCGGCGGCCTCCCGCGACTCCGTCGCCCGCACAGAAGAATATGGAAATCTTCTTCAACTGGGTTATGGGGAAGAGGAGTTGCGCATGCGGCGCGGGCGTTTGCCGATGCCGCAGAGACTTCCGGTGTCCCGTCGGTCCCGGTCGCTGCCGGTTCCTATCGGCAGAACGTCGGTTGCCGTCGCGTTCCACGCACAAGAATGACAAGCGACGAGCTCGCTGCGGCGCACGGTTCTCCTGCACGACCGAGCAGGAGCAGTGAGCAATCAAACGCTTCATCAGTCATGAGTCGAATAAAGGCATCTCCTCAGGCCATTGCGCAAGTTGGTACGAGTTCCTTCTTTTCGCGCTGCTCCGAACGGGTGGCCTTATCCGTTGACTGTTGTAGCTCGCCGAGCCGCATGGATAACTAGTCGCATCCAACCGGTGGGCCGCCCATCCTCTCCGGGGAGCGGCACCTGGCCTACCCGTTGGCCCGGCCCAGCGCCTGGTTGCGGTCAGACCGAGATGCCGTAT
>Ga0207426_1000789_pt1 | contig 34529 bp, 30 predicted proteins | sample AraplaMF_Cvi_mMS_FD_184265 | JGI IMG/M metagenome (GOLD analysis project Ga0207426, IMG submission 184265) | Arabidopsis root microbial communities from the University of North Carolina, USA - plate scrape MF_Cvi_mMS (SPAdes) (version 2) | ecosystem: Host-associated > Plants > Roots > Endosphere... | reverse complement strand
CGCGGTGAAGTTGGCGATCAGGCCGAAGGTGAGCAGGACCAGGAAGCCGACATGGACGCCGCGCACCACCTGGCTCGGCAGATAGTTGAAGGCGGCGACATAGAGCTGGAAGGTCGCAAACGCGATACCGATCCAGTAGGCGAGTGTGCCCCACCAGCCCGGGCCGAAACCTTCCGGAAAACCGTGCTCGAAATTGTCGAACTCGACCTTGACCTTGTCGGGCGCAGCTTCAGCGCCCTCTGCCTTTTCCAGCATCTTCAACCCATCCCAATCGTCGAGCGCTTATAGCATTGGCACAACGTCTCCAGATCGTCATGCCCGGGCTTGTCCCGGGCATCCACGATCTTTCTCGCCGAACCTTAAAACGTGGATGGCCGGGACAAGCCCGGCCATGACGCATAACGAATAGAGCCGATCTTACTTGATCAGCCCCTTTTCCTTGTAATAGCGGATCGCACCGGGGTGCAGCGGAACCGGGCTGCCGGTGGCGGCGGTTTCGAGCTTGATCTCCTTGCCGGCCGCGTGGGCATTCTGCAATTCCGGCAGCGACTCGTAGACCAGCTTGGTCATCTGATAGGCGAGGTCGTCGGAGACGGCGGAAGAGGTCACGAGATAGTTGACCACGGCCGCGGTCGGCACGTCCTTGTCCTGGCCGGTATAGGTGTTGGCCGGGATGATCGCCGAGATGAAGGGCGGGCCGATCTTGTCGACGGTCTCCTTCGGCACCGACACCACGGTGATCGGGCTCGAGGTCGAGAGGTCCTTCAGCGAGGCGACGCCGAGACCGGCCGATTGCAGGGTCGCCCCTAACTGGCGGTTCTTCATGAGATCGACGGATTCGGCGAACGGCAGGTACTCGACCTTGCCGAGGTCCTTGTAGCTCATGCCGGCCGCACCGAGGATCGCGCGCGAGTTGAGCTCGGTGCCCGACTTCGGCGCGCCGACCGACAGGCTCTTGCCCTTGAGGTCCGCGAGCGTCTTGATGCCGCTCTCGGCGGTGGCGACGATCTGGATGTAGTTCGGATAGATCGCGCCGATGGTGCGCAGCTTGTCCAGCTTGGTCTTGAAGCCGGCCTCCTCCTCGCCCTCCCAGGCGGCCTTCAGCGAGTCACCGAGCGTGAACGCCAGCTCGCCGCGGCCCTGCTGCAGCAGGATCAGGTTCTCGACCGACGCCTTGGTGGCCTGCACCTGCGTCTTCACGTTCGGGATCTTGTCGCCGTAGATCTTCCCGATCGCGACGCCGAGCGGATAGTAGACGCCGGAGGTGCCGCCGGTCAGCACGTTGATGAAGGATTGCGCATGCGCGCAAGGTGCCGACGCCGCCAGAGCAAGAGCCGCGGCCACGCCGAAAATCGAACGTTTCATGGTTGTTGTACTCCCCAAACCGGCGGCGAAATTGGCCGGATGAGGCAGGCGGGTCAACCCATCCAAAAGGCAAAACAGGACTGCGGTAAATGGCCGTTCCGGCTGGATTTTTGGGGAACCCGGAAAGGTGCGGCGAGGTGGCGCAGCTCAGCTTTGGGCCGGGTCGGCGCCGCGGGCCCGGTCACCTCTCCCGCTTGCGGGAGAGGTCGCGCCGAAGGCGCGGGTGAGGGCTCTCTCCTCTAGGGGATGTCCCATTGCGGAAACACCCTATCCCCAACCCTCCCCCGCAGGCCGGGGAGGGAGCGCGCCCTCTACGAGGCGACGATCGTGCACACCGTCAAGCCCTCACTGGAACGTCATATCCAGGCACTTGGAGATGTCGGAGCCGAGGCCGGAGGAGATGGTGATGCAGCCGCGGATCTTCTGCGCGTTCATGTCGGCGGCCCAGATCGAGTAGCCGCCGGGGCCGAAGAACGAGTTGGTGTTCGGCGGCTCGGTCTCGGTGGCGTCGAAATCGTACTTACCGTCGGTCTCGAAGATGCGCGGCTTCTTGGTGCAGCCACCATCGGTCTGGACGTTGATGACTTCCTTGTTGTCGCGGGTCAGCGCCAGCGAGACCTGGCAGCGGAAATATTCCGAGGTCCTGGTGTTGAAGAGATAGGTGTAGGACTTGCAGGTCGCCGTGTTCAGCTTGCCCGGGGCAAGGCCGCGGCTGCAGGAAATCCGCTGGTTGTGGCTGAGCTGGTAGTCGTCGGCCCGGGCAGCCGGCGCCAGCGCCGTCAGCGACAATGCAGCAGCCCAGCAAAGTTTGATCACATGGCGCATCCGAATCATCCCCACCAATATTTTTGTCGAATTGCGTTCTAGACGGAAAGCGGAACATAGTCGCGAGGGGACGAAGGGAAAATCACAAACTGCTGGGCAAGACGTGATGCGCTGCGGCGTTTTGCGAATTGACCCGAAGATACCGTTCGTGATTTGTTCAAGACGGGCCCCCAAGGATGGGGAGGATGGACAACATGGCATTTTCAACGAAGACATTTGCAATCGCAGCCGCGCTCGCGGCCTTCGCAGCACCCGCATTGGCGCAAACCGCGGCAACGCCCTGGGAGCTCAAGCCCGACACCGGCTATGCCTATGACAAGGACGGCAAGACCTATTCCTACAAGATGGGCACCAGCAATGCCGGTGAGCTGCTGAAGGGCGCCAAGAAGGTGCCAAAAGGCACGCTGTTCTTCATTGGCCACAACGGCCAGCTCTACATGCGCAGCGGCCCGTATCTCGAAGGCGACGGCAAGTTCAAGTTCGGGTCGGATCAGTAGGGGGCGAGAACCCGCACCATCATCGGTGTCGTCCCGGCCTAGTGCGCAATTGCGCACGGGGGCCGGGACCCATACCGCGTGATCTATCGAGTTGCGAAAGGCAGGAGTACCGGACAGCTCGTCTTCGCCAAACTGTGTCCTGTGGCTATGGGTCCCGGCCTACGCCGGGACGACACCGTCCTAAAACGCCCCTGCCAATTCCCTGGCGCCGGGTTTGCTGCTGTTCGAGTCCATCCGGTCGTCCGTCACTGCGAGCAGCTTGGCCACCGTGTTGTGGCGGATCGCGACCGGGTTGCGCTCGTAGCCGCCGCGCTGGAAGAAGTTCGAGGTCGGCACCTGCTCGCGCATCGCCTGCGGCATCGTCACCATGTCGAGGCCGGTGCCGTCACCGGTGAGGTTCATCATCTCGAGCTCGGCCGCGCTGAGAGGACGCGTATAGCCCTTGGCGCGGGCGAACAGCACCGACGTCAGCAGCTTGTGGGTCTGCAGCATCGGCCCGATGTCGATATCGAGCACCATCGCGTGCATGGCCCAGCCCTGCGCGGTGTTGCCGATCTTCTCGTGCTCCGACCAGGTGTCGGGCACCGATTTCGCGTGCGCCACCATTTTCTTCAGCACCGCGAGCTTGTGCTCGAGCCCCTGGCGCGCCGGGCCCGAGGTCCGCGCCACCTTGTCCGAAAGCGCACGGATCAATTCATGGCCCTGCTCGGCCAACAGCTCGACGCTGTTGGTGGTGAGCAGCTGGTTGTAGCCCATCGCCGTCGAGATCGCGCGCTTGCCGCCATGCTCGATGCCCGCCTGCACGTCGTAGCTGCCGGTGCCGCCGGTCTCGAACGAATAGACCCGCACCGCCTGCTCGCGCGTCAGCCCCGACGCCAGCGCGTAGCGCGCATAGGCGCGTTTGAACTCGACCTCGCTGGACGGGCGCTGCGGCGTGAACTGGTAGAGCTCCTGCGCCGCGCGCAGCAGATCGGAAACGACCGGGATCGGCTTTTTGGTCGGGCGCTCCGGCGTCTCCTCCGGCTCCGGATTCACCGGCCGCTTCGGCCCGGTATAGAGCGGCGGATGCTCCAGCACGTAATCGTCGAGCGTGACCTGCTGTCCATTGCGCCGCTTGGCGTTGCGGCCTTTCCGCTTCTCGGAGATCTGGCTCCAATAGGCGCCGGCCTCCTCGTCGAAAGCGGCGCGCGCCGCCTGATACTCCTGCAGCTTGCGGCGATATTCGAGCACGGCGGGCGAGGCCCCGCCTTGCGCAAAGAACTGCGACAACAGCTGGGCATTGGCATTGCGGACGGACGGCGGCAGCGCATCGGCCTCGCCGGCGCGCGCGGCAGGCGCGAGCAGGAGAAACGCGAGCGGAACCAGCGTCAGCGAGTTTCGAATCGAATGATGCATGCCGCCCTCTTAGCAGGCATCCGGTAACCGTCACGTTAACGTGCCGTTTACCTTATTTTTTTCGTCCTTTGCCTCACTTCCAGGCGAAGACCGGCTGTTCCAGGTCGGTGACGCGGGTGTGCCGTCCCGCCAGCACCTCGCGGAACTGGTAGATCAAGGCTGCCGTCGGCGCGTGGATCAGGCTCATCTGATGATGGAAGCGGATCACGCGACGGGTGCTTTCGGGGATGGCGGTGAAATCGAAGGCCTCGTCGCGCTCGATCGTATCGAGCGCGATGCGATGCACCGAGGCCACCTCGTCCGGGTTCGGCTTGATGGCCGCACTGTCGGCGGCCCAGACCACGACCGGCGTGATCAGATAGCCCGAGCGTGTCGGATAATCGTCGAGCGTGCCGAGCACGTCGGCGGCTGAAAGCTTGAGCGCGAGCTCCTCGTCGAGCTCGCGCAGCGCCGCCTCCACCGGCGTCTCGCCGGCGTCGCAGCGTCCGCCGGGCAGCGCCCACTGGCCACGATGCGAACGAAGACTCGATGCGCGTTTGGTGAGCAGGAAAGCCGTGTCGTCGCGGCCGCTGGATTCGGTCAGCGCCAGCACCACCGCGGCGCGCTTCAGCGCCGACGGCTCGGCCATCTCGGGCAGCCGCGCGAATGCGGCGCAAGCCTCTGCGATATTCCGTCTGGTGGCATCGTCGAAAGCTCTCATGATGCTTGACTACACCAGGACCGCATCTGATGAAACGAGGAGAGACAGCGTTGCAGGGATGGACGGAGAGATGACGAGCAAGGCCGCCGCAAGGCTCAAATCGGAGGGCTGGAGCATCCTGGAGACCACCGGCTTCATGCACCTGATCGGCCCGCTGTGGGAGCGCAAGGTCGACGGCCATTACGAATTCGCACTCGCCACCGAGGACAAGCACCACAATCGCCGCGGCATGGTCCAGGGCGGCGTGATGATGACCTTCGCCGACCGCACCTGCGGCATGGCCGCCCGCTACAGCTCCGGCAAGGAATACATGGCGACGGTGCAGCTCGACACCCATTTCGTCGAGGCCGGCCAGATCGGCGACATCCTGATCTCCCGCCCCCGCGTGGTGCGCTCGACCCGCAGCCTGATCTTCATGAACACCGAAGTGACGGTGGACGGCCGCTGCATCGTCATGGCGAACGGCGTGTTCAAGATCTTGAAGGGGCCGGGGTAGGCCACCCGCTCTGCGCCACACACTCCGTGTCGTCCCGGCGAAGGCCGGGACGACAGTAGAGGTTTGGGCGCGATCTCCATCCACACCGTCATTGCGAGCGCAGCGAAGCAATCCAGCATCTCTCCGCGGACGCATCTCTGGATTGCTTCGCTGCGCTCGCAATGACGGAACTGGGCGGCTATGGTGCCCTCCATCGAAGTATCGAGGAAACAGCCCATGCAATACCGCCAGCTCGGCCGCACCGGCCTGAAAGTCTCGCCGATCTGCCTGGGCACCATGATGTTCGGTGGGCCGACCGATGAAGCCGCATCGAAACGGATCATCGACAAGGCACGCGACGCCGGCATCAATTTCATCGATACCGCCGACGCCTATTCGAAAGGCGCGTCTGAGGAAGTCGTCGGCCGCGCCATCGCCGGCAATCGCCAATCCTGGGTGCTCGCGACGAAGCTCGCCAATCCCATGGGCGACGATCCCAACCGCGTCGGCCTGTCGCGGCGCTGGGTGCTGCAGGCCGCCGACGAAAGCCTGAAGCGGCTCGGCACCGATCACATCGACATCTATTATCTGCACAAGGAAGACCATGCGACGCCGCTGGAGGAGACGGTGCGCGCGATGGGCGATCTGATCCGTGCAGGCAAGGTGCGCTATTTCGGCGTCTCGAACTACCGCGCCTGGCGCGTCGCCGAGATCTGCAACATCTGCGACCGGCTCGGCATCGACCGGCCGGCGGTGAGCCAGCCCTATTACAACGCGATGAACCGCATGCCCGAAGTCGAGCACTTTCCGGCCTGCTCCTATTACGGCCTCGGCATCGTGCCCTACAGCCCGCTCGCGCGCGGCGTGCTGACCGGCAAGTACAAGCCAGACGCAGCCCCCGACAAGGAGACGCGCGCGGGCCGCAACGACACCCGCATGATGCAGACGGAGTGGCGGCCGGAATCGCTCCAGCTCGCGCAGGAGATCAAGGCCCACGCCGAGAAGAAGGGCATCACCGCCGGCCAGTTCGCGGTCGGCTGGGTGCTGAACTCCGCTTTCGTCTCCTCGATCGTCGCGGGGCCGCGCACCGAGGAGCAGTGGGACGGCTACATCAGCGCGCTCGACTATCGCTTCACCGCCGATGACGAGGCGCTTATCGATCGGCTGGTCGTTCCTGGCCATCCCTCGACGCCGGGCTACAACGACCCGGCCTATCCGATCGAGGGCCGCCGCGCGCGGACGGGCTAAAACGCGGGAGACGAACATGCCGCATGAGGATCGCTACGGCCTGCCGTTGTCCACCTCCTCGGAGGAGGCGGCATCCGCCTATCGCGAGGGCGTCGACCTCATGCTCGCGGGCTGGACCGGCACGGCGGAGACGCTGGAACGCGCGATTGCGGCGGATCCGGATTTCGCGCTTGCCCAGATCGCCCGCGCCCGCGTGCATGCCTTCTATCAACAGGGCGATCTCGCGCGGCAAAAGGCGGCGCTGGCGCGCGAGCTCGCTGCCAAACGCGGCACCGAGCGCGAGCGCTCGCATGTCGAGACGCTGGCGCTGGCGATCGAGGGCCGGCTGCCAGACGCCATCGCAGCCATGTCCAGGCATGTCGATGCGTGGCCGCGCGATGCCGTGGTGCTGTCGCTGCCGCTCGGCGCCTTCGGCCTGTTCGCCTTCTCGGGCATGCCCGACCACGACCGCGCAAGGCACGAACTGTGCGAGCGCGTCGCGCGGCACTATGGCGAAGACTGGTGGTTCCTCACCATGTCCGGCTGGGCGATGACCGAGAACGGCGATATCGCGCGCGGCCGCGCCGTCACCGAACGTGGCTTCAACCTGCGCCGCGCCAACGCCCACGCCGCGCACGCGGTGCTGCACGCGATGTTCGAGGACGGCTCGATCGACGAGGCCGACCGCCTCGTCGACGACTGGATCCCCACTTACGGCCGCGCCGGCATCCTGCACGGTCACATCCTCTGGCATCAAGCGCTCGGCGCGCTGGAGCACGGCGATGCGGCGAAGGCGCTCAGGATCTATGCCGACGTGCTGCAGCCTTCGGCGACGCAGGCCCCGCCGCTCAACATCGTCACCGACAGCGCCTCGCTGCTCTGGCGCCTTGCGGCCTACGGTCATGCCGTGCCGAAGGCGCTGTGGCTGGAGGCCGACGGCGCCGCACAAAAACTGTTTCCGAAATCGAGCCTGCCGTTCGCCGACGTCCACATGGCATTGTTCGCCGCCGCAACGCAGAATCGCGAGGCGCTTGCCGCCCGGCTTGCCGTCATCGAGCAGCGCCTCGCCGAGGGCAAGCTGCCGGCCGGCCCCGTGGTGCCGGCGATCTGCCGGGCGCTGGCAGCCTTCGCGGACGAGGATCATGCGGCCTGCGCGCAAACGCTCGCGCCCGTCCTTGGCGAAGTCGTCCGCATCGGCGGCAGCCATGCCCAGCGCGAGCTGATCGAGGACACCTTCATCGTCGCGCTGATGCGCAGCGGCGACCTCTCGCGCGCACGCACCCTGCTCGACGCCCGCCTGCACCGCCGTCCCTCCATGCGCGATACGCGCTGGCAGGCGGCGATGGCTTGAGGCAGGATCAAAAAAACACCGGAGGACGCCCATGACCGAGATCGTTGCGCTGGAAACGCTGGCCGCACGCGTTACGTCGGGGCAATCGCTCGCCGTCCCCGTGGACCGTTCCGGTGTCGCAATGGCCGCGACCGCGGCGATCATCGCGGCCGGCATCGACGATCTTCATCTGGTCTGCGTCCCCATCAGCGGCATGCAGGCCGATCTCCTGATCGGTGCCGGCGCGGTCAAGACGCTCGAGACCAGCGCCATCTCGCTCGGCGAAGCCGGCGGCGCGCCGCGTTTCGGCGCTGCGGTGCGAGCCGGCACCGTGACGCTGCGCGATGCCACCTGCCCCGCGATTCACGCCGGCCTGATCGCGGCGCAGCATGGCGTGCCCTTCATGCCGATCGCCGGCATCATCGGCAGTGATCTGCTCGAGGTGCGGCCCGACTGGAAGGTGATCGACAGTCCGGTCGGCGAGGCGCGCAAGGTGGTGGTGGTGCCGGCGATCAAGCCGGACGTCGCGCTGTTTCATGCGCCGGAGGCCGACCGTGCCGGCAATGTCAGGATCGGCCGCTTCCGCGAGCTCGCCACCATGGCCTATGCCGCCAAGCGTACGCTTGTCACCGTCGAGCGCATCGTCGACCACGATCTGTTCGAGACCGAAGAGTCCGCCGCCGGCGTGCTGCCCTCGCTCTATGTCGACGCCATCGCGGTGGCCGAGAGCGGCGCCTGGCCGCTGGCGCTATGGGACGAATATCCCGCCGACGAGGCCGAGATCGCGCGCTACGTGGCGATGGCGCGCAGCGAGGACGGCTTCCGCGCCTATCTCTCGACGTTCCTGTCCCATCGCAAGCAGGTGGCCTGACACCATGGCCTCCGAACACGAACGGCGCGAAATCCTCATCGCCACCATCGCCGATCTGCTCGACGGCATCCGCCACGTCGCGGTCGGCGCCTCGTCGCCGATTCCGGCAGCCGGCGCGATGCTGCTGCGCGCGCGCAACGAACGAGACGGCAAGCCGCCGGTGCGCATCTCGATCCTGGGCTCGCAGCGGCACAATTTCTTCACCAATGGCGGCGTCGAGCTGTTCGACTGCGCCGCGCAGGGCCGGGTCGACGCGTTCTTCCTCGGCGGCGGACAGATCGACGGCGCGGGCAACATCAACCTCGTCGGCACCGGTGACTACCCGAAGACCGACGTGCGCTGGCCCGGCTCGTTCGGCTCGGCCTATCTCTATCACCTGATCCCGCGCGTGATCCTGTTTCGCGAGGAGCATTCGCCGCGCGTGTTCGTGCCGAAGGTCGACTTCGTCAGCGCCCGGGCGGTCACCCCAGAGGTACCCCGCCGCGGCGGCCCCTATGCGCTTCTGACCAACATGGCGCTGTTCGATTTCGATCGCGACGCGGGCGGGTTCGCCTTGCGCTCCGTGCACGCGCCGTTCACGCCCGCCGACATCCGGGAGAATACCGGCTTCGACTATGCCGAGCCGGAGGTCGTGCGCGAGACACCGCGGCCCGACGCCGCGACCCTGGAGCTGCTGCACGGAAAAATTCTCGACGAGCTCGCCGAGACTTATCCCGCTTTTGCCCGGACCATGAAGCAGGCGGCGTAACCGCCATCCGCCTTCGCCACGAAAAAAACACCGGTCTGACGGCAAGTGCGCGCCGGGACGATGGGGCGATTTGGACGAATCGCCGGGGATGGTGCGGTGGTATTCCAGACGGCAGCGCGAACGGGATCGCAACCAATTCGCGGTTCGATGGTTATGAAGCGGATCTTCGCCGCGATCCCGTTTTCCGTGGTCCACTGGCATACGAGCCTGACGATGCGCCCCTGCCGACCGGTCCTCGCAGCAACCCTCACAGCTTTCGCCGTGGCTTCGGCAGGTGCTTGGGCAAGTCCTTGTTTCGCTGAAGATTCCAGGGCCATTGCGGTCAACAATCCGCCGGCGCAGCAGACCGCCTTGATCGACCTGCTGGCGCTGATGTCCGGCCATTGCAAGACGCTGACGGTCGCGGGCCGCACCTTCGCCTGCAAGGCCGTGGCCTACGCCCATGCCGACAAGGGCCGGGTCAATTTCGCGGTCGCCGTGGACGATCCGAACGACGAGAACCACGTCGTGTCGTTCTCCGGCGAGAACGGCAAGCGTGCCGACGACAATTCCTACGAGCTGCCGATCGACCGCATGCTGCTCAACTCCAAGGACCGGCCCAAGGTCGACGGTCTGCCGGTACCGGCCGAACAGGCCTCCACCGGCGTTTGCCGCCAGACCGGCAACTTCGCTGCGAAAAAGGTGAACGACGTCACCTGCACGGCGACCGACAATGAAGGCCGTCGATATGAACTGCTGTTCGTATCCGACGGTACGCCGGTGAGCGTACGCCGTATCCGGCAATCGTCGCCGTCGATCCAGGACCCGTTCAAGTAGCGGCACTTCGTCCCGCCTTGCGTGGTAGCGCAACCGGCGCGCGACGCTCCGTTGAAACTCCAGGTCAGGCTTGTATGCTCTCGCGCGCGTCCTCATCGAGGAGCTGCGATTGCAACCGGAGGCGGGGCCGAGAGTGCAACAATGCGTATGATCACGGGGCTCATGCGCATCCTGATCGTCTGCCTGCTCGCAAGCCTGTCGCGTGAATGCATCGCGGCTGACGGCCCAAGGCAGCGTTCAATCCTGGTGCTGGAAGAGGCCGATTTCCGCTCGCCCTTCTATCTCGAGATCTTTGCCGGCATCCGCGCCGCCGCGAAGCAGAACGGAAATGCCCACACGGTGATCTTCGGCGAGAGCCTCGATCTCGCCCGCTTCCCGGGATCGGATTACGAAGAGAGCCTGATCGGTCATCTCAAGACCAAATATGCGCAGCGGCCGATCGACGTCATCGTCTCGATCGGCGTCACATCGGCGAAATTCCTGCAGCGACGGAAGCAGGAGATCTGGCCGGCCGCACCGGTCGTCTACGGCTTCGTGCCCGATCTGCCCGAGACGCGCGCGCTGTTTCTGCCCAACTCGACCGCCGTCTTCGCAAGGGTGAGGCCGGCGCAGCTCCTGACGGCCGCGCGCGCCGTCGTTCCCGACCTGACCCGCGTGGTCCTGGTGGGCGAGGCCTGGAAGAATCCGCTGACATACGGGCACTGGAAGCAGGACTTCGCGGCGGCAATGCCCGATCTCGAAGTCACCGACCTCTCCGGCGCGGTGCTGCGCGACGTCCGCAAGCAGGTCGCTGCCCTGCCCGACCGCTCGGCGATCCTGACCTCGGCGATGTATTCCGACGGCGAAGGCACCTATTATTCCCCGGCCTCGGCGCTCGCACGCGTCGCCGAGAATGCGAACCGCCCGATCATCATCACCTCGGACACGTTCCTCGGACGGTCGGGCGTGGGCGGCTTCCTGCTGCTGCCCGAAATCATCGGGCGGGAAGCCGGCGAACTGGCGATGCGGATCCTCGATGGCGAATCGCCCCAGAGCATCGCACCGTTCGGCGGGAACAACGTGAAGCCGGTCTTCGATTCGCGGGAGCTGAAACGCTGGAATGTGGACGAAGCCAATCTGCCCCCCGGCAGTGAGATTCGTTTCCGCGAACCGAGCTTCTGGGCGCAGTACTACTGGCACTCCATGATCGTCGCGAGCGTGATGCTGGTGCAGGCGCTGATGATCACCATCCTGCTGCGCGAGCGCCGCCTGCGCTTCGTCGCCGAGGTCGAGGCACGCCAGCGCATGTCGGAGCTCGCCCACATGAACCGCCGCGCGACCGCGGGAGAGATGTCGGTCTCGCTCGCCCATGAGCTGAACCAGCCGCTCGCCGCCATCCTGATCAATGCCGAAACGGCCCAGCAGATCTTGCGGCATCCAACGCCCGACCTCCGGGAGATCAAGGACATACTGGATCACATCCGCCGTGACGATCAGCGCGCCGCCGAAGTCATCGGCCGGCTGCGCTCGTTCCTGAAGCGGGACCCGACCGAACGGCGCGAGCTTGACCTCAATGCGACGGTCGGCGAGGTCTTCCGATTTCTCTCCGTGCAGGCCCTGACCCATGATGTCGAGCTCGTGACGCAACCGTCGTCCGCGGACATCCGCGTGAAGGGCGACAAGGTTCAGCTCCAGCAGGCGATCCTGAATCTCGTCGTGAACGGCATGGATGCGGTAGCCCATCTTCCCGACGATCGGCGCCGCGTCGTCGGCCGCACCAGTCTCGCCGACGGCAATCTGGCCGTCGTCTCCATCGCCGATACGGGCGACGGCATCCTCGCGGACAAGGTCACCGAGATCTTCAAGCCGTTCTTCACGACCAAGGCGCAAGGAATGGGCATCGGCCTCTCGATCGCGCACACGATCATCGAGGCGCATGGCGGCCGCATCTGGGCCGAAAACGCGCCGGAAGGCGGCGCCGTCTTTCACGTCAGCCTGCCGCTGGCCGCGGCGCGATAGAATCGGCCGTATGTGCCGGCGACGCCGTCCCGGCTCACGCGAACGCTTTCTCCAGCGTCGCGAAGATCACCGCGAGCGACTTGTCGTGACGGGTCACCGGCGGCACCGGCCGGTCGAGCTTCATCAGCTGATAGACGGCCATCTGCGCCGCGCGCACCGAATATTCGACGGTGAAGACGACGTCGTCAGGGATCTCGACGAACTGGCTGACGAAGGCAAGGTTGACCGAATTTTGGGGCACCGGCAGCGGCCGGTCGGTCAGATTGCGCGGCATGAACATGCTGGTGATGTAGGGCATGCGGCAGGGAATGCAGGTCGCAGTCTCGAACAATGCACGATCGAAATTCAGGTGCCCGCACAGCTCGTTCAGGATGTCGGCGCCGCCGCAATCGGACATCGGCTTTCCGACGAAATTGCCGACACGATCGGGATGCAGCGCGTAACCCCAGAACACCTGCACGTCCTTCGGCTGGCCTGCGAAATGCGGCTGGTGATACAGCACTACCGACATCAGCCAGTTGGAATCCCTGAACGTGACCAGCCCGCCGGTGCCGGCCCTGTTGCCGGAGAACGCCTCCATCTTGTCGAAGAAGCCCGAGTCGCGGCAGGTGACCGTGAAGGACAGCCAGTAGGATTCGGGAATTGAGGTGTTGAACGCGGACGGGTTGCCGAATTCGGGATGTCCTTGCGCGATGCTCTCCCACAGCGCCCAGCCCTGGCTGTCCCTCCCAGTCAGCTGCTGCGGCGGCTCGGTCATGGTGCCCAGGCTCGAGGCATCCGTCATGGAGCCGTTCTGGAAGAACACGAGGTCGCCGTCCTCGAGACGGACATTGGCGGTGCGGCCATCGCGGTCGAGCATGAGCTGGCGGACACGGACGCGCCCGCCCTCGTCCTCGAGCGTCATGTCGGTGACGCGGGTACCGCGCACGAACTGCACACCCTGCCGCTTCAGCCAATCGGCGAGCGGCCGCACAATCGCGTCATATTGATTGTAGACCGTGCGCTTGACGCCCGCGAGGGTCTCGATCCGCGGAAACTCGTTCATGAAGCGGTGCAGATAGCGCTTCAGCTCGACCGCGCTGTGCCAAGGCTGGAAGGCGAAGGTGGTCTGCCACATGTACCAGAAATTCGACTCGAAGAATTTCGGCGACAACCAGTCGGTGATGCGGCTGTTGCCGAGCGTCTCCTCCGAGGCCTCGGTGAGCCGCAGCAGCTCGAGCCGGTCGCGCGCCGAAAAGCCCATATGGGTGACGTCGATCTTGAAGCGGTTGCGGTCGACCAGCCGCGCTTGCGAATGCGCCGGATTCTCCAGGTTGAACGCGATGGTCTCGTCGCGCACGCTGAGGCCGGGATGTTCGAGCGAGGGAATGCTCGACAGCAGGTCCCAGGTGCATTCGTAGTGATCGGTGGTGAGCATGCGCCCGCCGCGCAGCGAATAGGCACCGCTTGCGAGCAGCGCACCGTCGAGGCTGCCGCCGACCAGCGGCTGCGCCTCGTAGATCACGATATCGCGCCCCGGCAGCTGGGCGTCGCGAATCAGGAACGCCGCGCCCGCGAGCGATCCGATGCCACCACCAATGAAATACGCCTTCATGACCTGCCTCGATTGCAATTCCACGTTCGAAGCGACATTGCATGGCGGGGTGCAGGCAAAGTTGCGCTGGATCAAGCGGGGCGAGAGGCGAAAATCACGTCGACGTTATTGTCGCGGCTTCTTCGCGTAGATCTGCTCGATCTCGCTCGCGAAACGGCGCTCCAACGCGGGGCGCTTATTCTTCAGCGTCGGCGTCAGCAGACCGCTGGCGATGGTCCAGGGCTCCAGCGTCCACCACACCGCGCGCGGCGTCGCGTAGGACGGATAGGCTTTCACAGCCGCCGCGATCCGCGCCAGCAGCGCGGCTCGCTCCGCCGCGCCGCCTTGCTTGCCGCGCGCAGCCAAGGTTTCCTTCTCCTGCGCCCAGGCCTTGGCGTTGAGCACGACCAGCGCGGTGAGGAAGGGGCGCTGCTCGCCGACCACCAGCGCCTGCTCGAACAGGGGATCGGCGAGGATCGCGGTCTCCAGATCAACCGGCGCGATCTTCTCGCCGGTGGATGTAACGAGGATGTCCTTGATGCGGCCGGTGATGGTGATGCGGCCGTTCTCGATGCGCGCCTGGTCGCCGGTATGCAGCCAACCGTCGGCTTGCTTCACGCGACGGGTCTCGTCGGGCTTGCGCCAATAGCCGAGCATCACGCTGCGGCCGTGGACCAGCAGCTCGTCATTCTCGCCCAGCCTGACCTCGACACCGTCGAGCACATGGCCGACCGAATGCGGATCGTTGTCCTCGGGCGTGTTGACGGAAACCACCGGCGAGGTTTCAGTCATGCCGTAGCCCTGGAGGACGTCGAGGCCCAGCGCGAGGAACAGGCGAATGACCGGCTCGGCGATCGGCGCGCCGCCGGAGACCGCAACGCGCAGCCTGCCGCCGAGCTGCGCCAGCACCTTGTCGGCGACCAGCCGCTTCAGCGGCGGCCAGAGCAGCCGATCCAGCAGCGGCGGCGCGCCGCGCCGCTGCCGCGCATCGAAGCGCCGGCCGCCGACGGCGATCGTGAGGTCGAGCAGCACCCGCTCGATGGCTCGACCCGATGCGCGACGCTGCATGATCAGCGCGTAGATGCGCTCATAGATCCGCGGCACCGAGATCAGCACCGTCGGCCGCACATGCCGCAGATCTTCCGACAACAGCGGCACCGAGCGCGCATAGGCGACGCAGGCCCCTGCGGCGATCGGATAGTAATAGCCGCCGGTACGTTCGAAGGTGTGCGACAGCGGCAGGAAGGACAGGAAGACATCGTGCGGTTCGGCGGCGATCCGCCGCGCGATCGCCTGCACATTGGCGATCACGTTGTCGTGGGACAGCATCACGCCCTTCGGCCGCCCGGTCGTGCCGGAGGTATAGACGATGGCGGCAAGATCGTTCGGCTCCACTGCGACATCGGTCAGCGGCGCGGTTGCGACCGGTGCCAGCCAATGGTCGAGCCCGACGATGCGCGCATCAGGCGTGATGAGTCCGCCTGCATCGTCGCAGACGACGCGCTTGAGATGATCGAGCGGCTGGCCGGTGGCGACAATCGCCTGCCAGCGCTCAAGCGTATCCACGAACAGCAGCAGCGCGCCGGAATCGGCGAGGATGTAGGCGATGCTGTCGGGGTTGTCGACCGCATGCATCGGCACCGGGACGAGCCCACGCGACAGCGCCGCTTGGTCCATCGCAATGTGCGGAATGCCGTTCGGCATCAGGATGGCGACGCGCTCACCCGGCGCAAGGCCCTCGGCCGCAAGCGCCCGCCGCCAGGTCTCGAATTCCGCGTCGATCTCGTGCCAGGACTGGCTGACCCAGCGGGCGGCCCTGGTGTCGAAATGGCGATAGGCTTCCGCCGCAGGCGTCGCCTTGATGCGCCAGCGCAGCAACTCCGGCAATGTCCTGACGTCTGCGAGCGTCTGCGGTTGACTGGCCGGCCCCGGCATGGCGTCCTTTCCTGGCCCGATTGATTCCACCTCAATCTGGGACTTCGACACTAGGCCGGCCAGTCCTTCCTGCCTTGATCCTCAGCAAGGCGGCCATGCCCCGGAGCGATCCATGATTCGCGACCGCCTGTTCCTGCTGCGGCCCGGCTTCGAGGACCCGGCCTATCCGGGGCAACTCTTCTATTGCTGGCATTGCGCGCTGATCGAGGGCGTACTCGCCTCGTTTCCGGCCCTTGCCGAAAGGCTCGACGTCGAGCGCATTGCCTGGCCCAAGCCGAGACAGGCGGTGATCGCCGTGGTCGGCGCGGAGAACCAGTCGCTGCCCCTGCTTGTCCTGGCGGACGGGACAACCTCGCCGCACCAGACCGGCAGCCATCAGGGCCGTGCTTTCATCGCCGACAAGGATGCGATCCTTGCCGCGCTCTCCGAACGCCACGGCTTTCCCGATCCGCACCCGTGAGGAGGAGTTTCGTAGCCCTTCCACTCTGGTGTCCCGGACGTGGTGCAGCGCGCAGCGCTGCTCCGCAGAGCCGGGACCCATGCCACGACGGCGCGCTTCGAAACATGGGCCCCGGCTCTGCAGTGCATCGTCAAGAGACGCTGCACTGCGTCCGGGGCACGTGAGCCGTCGCGAAACGAGGGAAAATCGGCATTGCCTCGTGACGATCGCCTCGCATAGTGCGTACGCCAAACAAGCCCGAAAGCTTCCCACCATGCCCACGCCCCTCCCCGCCCTCATCGTCGTCGACGTCCAGCGCGCATTCGATGAATGGGAGGCGGCGGGCAAGCGGCGCAACAATCCCGATGCGGTCGCGCGCATCGTCGATCTGCTCGCGGCGTTCAGGACCAGCCGCGCGCCGATCTTCCACATCCGCCACGAAGGCACCAGGCCGAATTCCTCGTTCCTGCCGTCGCGCTCCGGCTATGCCGTCAAGGACGAGGCCCGCGAAAAGGACGGCGAGCCCGTCATCGTCAAGCGCGTCAACAGCGCCTTCATCGGCACCGACCTCGAGCAGCGCCTGCGCGACGCTGGCATCGCGACGCTCGTCATCTGCGGCGTTACCACCAATCATTGCGTGGAGACGACGACGCGGATGGCCGGCAATCTCGGCTTCGATGCGCGCCTCGTGCGCGATGCGACCTGGACGTTCGACCGGATCGGTCCTGACGGCGATGCGCATTCCGCAGAAGAGATTCATGCGATGACGCTGTCGAATCTCAATGGCGAATTCGCGCGCATCGTCACGACCGCCGAGGTGATCGCATCATTCGCGGCGAAGTGATGGCGATGGCGCGATCAATCCAGACGATGCGACAATAAATCTCACGACGCGCGTTCATTCGCATCGCTCAAGCCCTGCATGCTGCGTCGTTTCGACGCCCGCACTCGCCGGAACGCATCGAACACCCATCTGTTGTCACACGACATCAACTGGAGTGACGACATGAAGTATCTCATTGCCGCAATCGCTATCGGTGCTGCGGCGCTTGCCGGCGGATCGGCGGCGAACGCGGCCAACAACACAAGCGCGAAACAGAACGCGCGCACGCCGACCGACATCAGCGCGCAGCACAGGCACCATCATCATGGCCACCGCCATCATCATCACTGGCGCCAACACCACCACGGCTACCATCGCCCGCATTACCGCAGCTACGGCTATTACCCGCGGCACCACGGCTATTACGGCGGCGGACCGTACGGATATTATGGCGGCGGTCCGAGCGTGAGCTTCGGCTTCGGCGGCAGCCGCTGGTGACCTGAACGGCCCGCAGCGATGCGGGCCTTTCATTTGCCGGCCGGCTTCTCCCGGCCGTGGCGAGAGACCTACCCGCGCAAAATCATCCCCGCCGTCTGCAGTCCGCTCGCAAGCGCCGCCTCGACCGTCCCCATGTCGCGGCCGCGATAGAGCGCTTCGCCGGAAAAGAGCACCGGGCCATCGGCGCCGGCGAGGATCGTCTGCGCCGCGCGCGTCTTCGGCGTTGCCCAGGAATAGGCGCCGCGCGCGAAGGGATCGTGCCCCCAATTGGTCGCCGTAGCGGCCACGAGCTCGCGCGCGACATCGTCGTGCGACAGGCCAAAGATCGCGGCGAGTGAAGAAAGTCCCGCCTCGACCAGTCCCCGCTCGTCGAGATGCGACAGTTCCGCCGTTCCGGGCCCGCCGAACCAGCCGGTGAGCACGGCGTGCTGGTCCGGATAGCGCGTCCACCACACCGGGATGGTCTGCTCCGACAGCAGAAAGGTCATGTCTGCAAGATCCTGCCGCTGCTCGCGCCACCATGGCCGCGCGAAGCGCAGCAGGATTTTGATCACGCAGCCGAAGCCGATGTCGTCGGCGGCAGCAGCCTTCGTCCGCGCAGATGCCGGCAGAGCGATATCCCGCAACAACGGCAGCGGAACGGTGACGATCGCGCGATCGCAGCCTTGCGCGTCGCCATCGGTGCAGCGGACCGCGAGCGCGCCGCGCTCCTCCGCGATCGCCGACACCGCGCAGCCGAGGCGGATCGTGGCGCCGTGCCTGCGGCACTCCTCCGCCAGAAATTCGATCAGCGTACCATAGCCGCCGACGATCCGCGCCTGCGAATGGTGCCCGCCGTCCATCCATTCCTCGCGCAACGCCAGGATCGAGGCGCGCTCGGGATCGGCCGCATCGTAGCCTTCGACCATGCGCTCGATGGAATAGCGCAGCCGGCCATATTCGGGCCCGGCAAAATGCCGGCTCAGGAAATCGGCGACGGTGAGGTCGTCCTTCAGCTCCCCGAGCACGGCGTGCAGCTCCGCTTCATGCGGATCGTGACGTTCCTCGTGCGAGAGCCCCGTGCCGTCAAAGCTCCATTGCGTGCCTGCGATCTCCTGGGCGGACAGCCCCGCCTCGCGCAGCAGCGCGCGCGTGACCGGCGCCTCGCCATGGATGAATTCGGCGCCGCCATCGGCGGGATAGCCGAACTGCTCCGCCGGCAGCGGATGGATGCGCCCGCCGCAGCGCTCGCGTGCTTCGAGGATGGTCACCTTCTTGCCGCGGCGCGCAAGCTCGCGCGCCGCGACCAGGCCGGCCGCACCCGCGCCGACAATGACGATGTGCTCTGACATATCAGGCATGACCGGCGCTTCACCCGGCCACTTCGTGCGGATCGTTCTTGATCAGATAGCGCAGCAGCAGGACGCCGCCGCCGAGCTCCCGCACGCTCTCCAGCGTCATCGCGGTGAGCGGCGCGCGCTTGCCGCCGTCCGCTGCGGTCGAATCGAACACGAAGGGCGCGCCGCTGGCGCCATCGATCGCGGGGCTGAGGATCAGGTTGAACTCGTCGATGAGGCCGGCGCGCAGGAAGGCGCCATTGGCAACGCCGCCGCCCTCGACCAGCAGCCGCTTCACCCCCAGCTCGCGGCTGAGAATGTCGAGCGCCAGCGCCAGATCGATCTCGGACTTGCCCGCGAAGATGTAGGACACGCCCTCGCCGCGCAGCCCCGCGAGATGCGAATCCGGCACGCTCTCGGTCAGCACCGCCACGATCGGATCGCCGCCGATGTCGGAACGGCCCCAACCGATCTTGCCTTGCGCGTCGAGCACGACGCCATAGGTCTTCGCATCGCGCCGCGCGAACCAGTTTTCGCGCGGAAACTTTTCGCCCGAGACTTCGGGATAGGGCTTGCCCTTGGCGAACTCCGAGCCGGTGACGCGGCCGATCACCCAGGCATCGCCGCCGAGCTCCTCATGGATCTTCTCGAACCAGTCCGTGCCGGCGCCTTTCGGGCGCCAGCGGCTCGGATGCGTGCGGCCATCGAGGCTCGAGTGCATCAGGCAGATGACATACGGCTTCATGCAAATCTCCGGACAGCGTCTCAGCTCGCGGGGCCACCGCTTTTGGCGCGATCGTTCACGATCACGGCGAGCGGGTTGAGCTTCGGCGGCGCGATGAGCTGAAGCGTGTTGGTGTCGTGATGGTTGAACGGCGCGCCGCGGACGAACAACTCGGTCTGGATCAGGTAGGTCCAGCTGCCGTCGTCGTTGAAGGTGATGTCGCAGCGGTAAGAGTCGGTGCGGAAGGCTTGTTCCAGGAAGTCAGTCGAGCAGATGCCGTAAGCGGTGTCGCCGCGCTTGGCGGTGACGGCGATCTTCCTGTCATCCGGTCCAGCCTTGCCGGAGGCGAGCAGCACTTGCCCGCGCGGGATCGCCAGCGTCTGCATGATCAGCCCGGTCGCGGGCTCCCACAGCCAGTAGCCGACCTGGTCGTGGAAGGTGATGTCCTCTTCCGGCGTGTTGATGTGGATGTGATAGCGCAGACCGTAGAGCAGCTGCGGCCCGTTGGCCTGCGGATCGATCGGGTCCATCCGGATGTGCTCGATGAAGGTCCGCCGCTCCGGCCCCTCCGCCTTCGGATTGATGTCGATCCCCTTGTTCGCCTGCCACGTTCCGGCAAGACGGCGAAGCGGGCCGAGATTGGCAAGGGCGTCGGGCGAGACGTCCTCGGGCTCTGTGAAGATGTCGGCGGGAATGGGGAGCATGGGGACCTCGCATCGTTGCGGGGGCAGCAATAGCACAAGGCCGGCGCAAAACTACCGGAATGGAACCGGAAGCCGTGCCGGGCGTTGTCGGCCGTCGAGTCCTCGAAATTCGGGCTCGGTGTGGGCAAGGCCGCCCATGTCAAGCGTCGCGGGGAGTCCGGTGCTGTCTGAGAAAGCCGCTCGGCAGTCAACTGACGTAAGCTTCCTCGCCGACGGTGGCGAGCTGGGCGCGATGATGCGCGCCCTCGACTGGTCGGACTCGCCGCTCGGTTCCCCCGATCATTGGTCCCAGGCCCTCAAGACGACGGTCGGCATGCTGCTGGCGGCGCAGGCCCAGATCGTCCTGTTCTGGGGGCCCGATTTCGTCGCGCTCTACAATGACGCCTATGCGCCGGGCATCGGCGCCAATCATCCCCGCGCCCTCGGCCGTCCGGCGATCGAGAACTGGGGCGAGCTGTGGGACGATCTCGAGCCGCTGCTGGCCGGCGTCCGCCGGACGCGGACAACATTCGCCGCAAAGGACCGCCCCTTCTACGTCGAGCGCCATGGCTACGGCGAGACCAGCTACTGGGACGTCTCTTATTCGGCCATACCCGACGACGACGGCTCGGTCGGCGGCGTGCTCTGCATCGTCTCCGAGACGACCGAGCGCGTTCTCGGCGAGACCCAGCTGCGGGCCAGCGAGGCGCGCTACAAGGAGCTCAATGCCACGCTCGAGCAGCGCGTGGCCGAGCGCACCGCCGAGCGGCACCTGCTCGCCACGATCGTGGAGACCACCGACGGGCAGATCCAGGCCCTCGATCTCGACTATCGCTGGCTCGCCATCAACGCCTCCTGCGCCGATGCCTATGAGCGCATCTACGGCAAGCGGCCGAGGGTCGGCGAACGCCTGGATGAATTCCTCGCCGACCGGCCCGAGCACCTCGCTGCGGCCACGGCGATCTGGAGCCGCGCGCTGGGCGGCGAAGCCTTCACCACGATCGAGGAATTCGGCGACGCCCGCTTCGACCGCCGCGTCTTCGAGATGAAGTTCGAGGCGCTGCGCGCGCCGGATGGCACGCGGACGGGCGCGTTCCTGACCGGCATGGACGTAACCGATCGCCTCGAGGAACAGGCGCGGCTGGCACAGGCGGAAGAGGCGCTGCGCCACGCCCAGAAGATGGAGGCCATGGGCCAGCTCACCGGCGGCGTCGCGCACGACTTCAACAATCTTCTGACGCCGATCGTCGGCCTGCTCGACATGTTCCAGCGCAAGGGCATCGGCGGCGAGCGCGAGCACCGGCTGATCGCCGGCGCGGCGCAAGCGGCCGAGCGCGCCAAGACGCTGGTGCAGCGTCTTCTCGCCTTCGCGCGCCGGCAGCCGCTCCAGGCCGTGCCGGTCGATATCAGCCGGCTCGTCGCCGACATGGGCGATCTGATCTCGAGCACGACCGGACCGCAGATCCAGGTGACGGTGGACGCGCCGGAAGGCCTTCCCCAGGCGATGGCCGATCCCAACCAGGTCGAGATGGCGATCCTGAATCTCAGCGTGAATGCGCGGGATGCCATGCCCGACGGCGGCAAGCTGCGCATCTCGGCCAAGGCGCGCAGGGTTGAACGCCCGCACGAATCGGGACTGATGCCGGGCACCTATGTCTGCATCGCGGTCGCCGATACCGGCATCGGCATGGACGAGGACACGCTGGCTCACGCCGTCGAGCCGTTCTTCTCGACCAAGGGCGTCGGACAAGGCACGGGTCTCGGCCTGTCGATGGTCCACGGCCTTGCATCGCAGCTTGGCGGCGCACTCACGATCAGCAGTGCCGTGGGGTCGGGGACGACGGTGGAATTGTGGCTGCCGGTGAGCCACGCGACCCCAGGCACGGTTGACGCCGTCCCCGAGCCGAGCCTGCAGCCGCTTGCCGCCGGCACGGCACTCCTCGTGGACGACGAACCGCTGGTACGCATGAGCACCGCCGAGATGCTGAGCGAGCTCGGCTACAGGGTCGTCGAGGCGGGCTCGGCGGAAGACGCCCTTCAATATGTCAGGCAGGGTCTTCGGCCGCACCTTCTCGTCACCGACCATCTCATGCCGGGCATGAGCGGCACGGACCTCGGCCTCGCCTTGCGCAAGCAATATCCCGAGCTGCAGATCCTCGTCGTCTCGGGCTACGCCAACAACGAAGGCATCACGCCCGATCTGTCGCGGCTGACGAAACCATTCCGGAGCGACGAGCTGGCAGCGAGCCTGGCCAACCTCACCAAGGTGGCGCGGTAGCCGCGCAGCGAAACTCCCACCCTTCGAGAGCACGAACGCGAAGCGGAGCCGAACCGGCCTGGTTCGGCTCCGCCTTCGCGGCGCGCTTAGTGGCGGTGATCACGGATCTCGGGCTGCTTGCGATGGTCTCGCACGATCGGCTGATCGCGGTGGTCGCGCACAACAGGCGGATCGCGATGATCGCGGACGATGGTGCGCGCGCTCGACGGCGTCACCACGCCTGCCACGGTGATCGCCGCGAGAGCCACGAGAATGGTATTGCGCATGAGTCTGGTCCTTTGCCCGGTGGCTCACTGCGAGCCACCTGACATCAGGCTAGATCGACCGGCTGGAATGATATGTGCCGACGATCACGCGATGACGATCGATGCGCGGGCGATCCCATCATCCGATCGAAGGAGGCGCAGGCCGATGAAGCGGGGAGCCAGGACGAACGACTTGTATGCCGACGGATGCGCAGGCTTACTCCGTCCCGGCAAGATTTTCCTCAACGAGGTCTTGCTCCAGCGGATTGCTGCCAAGCAACTTCGATCGTATGTCTGGGGGCACCGCTCGCCCATAAACCCGATGCCCCAAGCACGCCCGTAACGAATCCAGGAAGCCGGCGGGGCAGTTGACTCGCCAAAGCTCGGTCAGAAATGCTCGCCAACCCGCGACGTCCTTGCCAAGCGTCTCGACTCGAGCGCGCGCCACCAAATGCTCGGCGATTGGGTCTAAGGCTACCCGCATGAGCTCCGCGTTCCGCGTGTCAGCTTCAATGAGGCGGCTATCGATCAGGGTATTTAGACGCCGTTCTGCCGTGTCTTGCGTTTGTTCGCGCAACACATCAATGACCTGCGATCTGGTCAACCATCCGGGCGTGAAATTATCTCCCAGTTCACGCATCGCAATCGTCGAAAGATCAGTGCGGAGCCCGGCTAACGCGACCGCATTCTGCCCCGTGGGAGCCAATAGTCTTTCCACGTATGAATCAAGGAGTTCCGCCAAACCCTGAATGCGCTGAGACGAATCCAGCCCGCCGCGCAGCACTTCCTCGGCCCACAATGAGGCAAAGAGCGGAGTAGTGGGTGTGTCGCGCAAAAGACGCTTCAGCTGTGCGCATGCTTCGAGAATATCAGCGTCGCCAATGCGGGTGATCCCGCTCTCGGCAGATGCCCGCTGAATATAACTATCCAAAAAGGTGTACAGGGCGTCCGGTGGAATCTCACTTGTCTGCAGGACTGTACCCATGTTGCCGCGCGCGCAATCGCGGCTGGTCACTACGAGACGCATGATGGGAAAACCCGGGCGCCCCGGATCAAATGCTCGCCGCGTAACCTCGTCGCGTTCCGACAGTCCGTCGACGATGACCGTTGCGCGCCCCGCTCGCAGCAGGGCCTCCGTCAACGCGGCACTCAGCCGCGGAACGCCGATCATGACTCTGAGCACGCCACCGAGATACGAAATGAAATTCTCACCTGTCTCTGCTTCCTTGAGATCGCGATCGATGATCAGCGGGAAACTGGTAACGCCACCAAGCCGCGAGTCGCCTTGAGAAAGCAGTCGATGCCCGATCTGGCAGGCAATCGTCGTTTTCCCGGCTCCTCCGGGGCCGCAGACCAATAGAGCCACCGAGGGCTTCCGGAATAGCAGATCGAGCGCCGTCCAAGGATGCTCAAGTCGCCGCCCGTCCAGGACTATCGGCAGATCAAGCGATATCCGTCGGTCCACCACCAGTTTCAACTTGCTGTATCTTTCCTGCGCCGAGCTGGCTCTCGCCGCACACCAGGCGTCCAGCGCTCTTCGGCTCGTGCCTGACCACAACAGCAACGCCACACCGATGAATCTGAACAGTTTGGCAAGGCCGGCCGTAGGTTTGTCTGCGAAGTCAGCGAACTGATCCAGGGATTTCGGCCCCGGCAGGGCTTCGTGCATATCGACCAGCTTGACCGGCGCAAGCACAAACAGCGCACCGAGAGTACAAAGCCACACTGCGCCTAGCATGCCGACGGCAAGCAATGCTTTCAGCCAATCGGGCGCGTCTGCGATCAGATGCCAGAGCCGCGCTGAGATGGGCTGTCCTGGCATGTAGACCTGCGAGCCAGGAAGTTGTTGCCGCCAGCTGATATCGAGGTTCCGATCGTAGCATTCTACTGCGTATCGGAATTCCGTACCTGCTTCCGGCCGCAACGTATCTCGCGGCGACCATGTTACGCTGAAGCCAGGCCGACGATCGCGCTGCGGCAACTCTGACAGCGTCGTATTATCCAGATAGCGGTTGGACTGCGGCGTTCCGACAACGTCATACAAGACGCTGAAGCAACCGACCTGTGCGCCTCCGGGGTACCGCCAGGAAAGCGTAAGTTTCCCGTTCTCGGCAGTAAACTGGACTTCGTCCGCTGCTGCTGCGCTCTCAGGCGAGCCGTTCGGGAAGGATATGGCGCCGCCCAAACCGACCGCGACAGGACGGCTCGAAGTCAAGGCAACTGCCCTCAAGCTCTTGTCGGTATGGACATGCTGGGCGACCCAGTTGAGGCCGCCATCCTCGCTCCGCTGCACCACTCCCTTGTCGCCTACCGCTACCAGACTGCGTCCGTTTGCCAGCGCGGCGATGCCCCACAGAACTTCGTCGGTTCGCGTCGCGATGGTCTCCCAGTTGTCTCCCGAATCCGTGCTGCGCCGAACTTCGCCCCTATCGCCAACCGCCACGAACGTGCGCCCATCAGGCAAAGCAGCTACCGCCCAGAGGTTCCTGTCACTGCCGTAGCGATACTTCGTCCAGGTCGCGCCATCGTCCTTGCTCTGAACAATTGCTCCTGCGCTCCCGACCGCCACCAGAACATTCTTGCTCGGCAAGTTGATCACGGCAGTCAGGTTGGTATTGCGCTCAGCTCCACTTGGACGTTGTTCCCAGCTTCGACCGGCGTCGCGGCTTACCAGCACGAGCCCACCATCACCTACCGCCACCACAGTTCGGCCATCCCGCTGAACTGTGACACCATTCAGATTGTTCGCAACCCCGCTCGATAGATGCTCCCACGTTCGGCCAGCGTTTCGACTGCGCAGGATAGTGCCGCGATCTCCGATCGCGATCAGGGTTTCGTCGGGGAGGCCCACGATGCCCTTCAACGTCTGACCGACGCCATACGTCATCACCTGCCAGCTGGCACCCAGGTTGTCGCTTCGCAAGACAGCGCCGCTCCAGTCCACTGCAATCAGCGCTCTCCCGCCAGCTACGCTAACGGTGCCTATCAGGTTCAGCTGACTTCCACTCGGGCGCGTCTCCCAGTCGTCGCCCCAATTGAGACTGCGCAGAAATATGCTGTCGCCGGCTGCGACGATCCCCCTTCCGTCGGGAAGCGCGGCAACGGTCAAGAGGCGCTGATCCACCCCGCTCGATAGTCGAGCCCAGATCTGTCCTTGATCCTGGCTGCGCAATATCGAGCCGCCGTCACCAACGGCGATGATGATCCGCCCGTTGTCAGCGACAGCCACGCCGGAAAGGTTACGTGTCACGTCGCTGAACCGTCGCTCCCAGCTTTCGCCGCCGTTTCTGCTTCGCAGCAGAAGTCCACTTTCACCTACGGCTATGAGCGTGTGCCCATCGGGCAGCATCACGACTTCCGATATATTGCCTTGGGCCTTGGCATCTTGAGCCGTCCAGCTCACTCCGCCGTTTTGGCTACGTAATACGGTTCCTCGATCTCCGACCGCCACCAGCGTCTGACTGTCGCTCAAAGCGATGACGCAAGTCAGGTTCTGATCAGTTCCGCTCGACCTGGAAACCCAGCTATCGCCACTGTCGGTACTCCGCAGTACTGTTCCGCGCTCGCCAACCGCTACGAGCACCTCTCCGCCCTTGATCGCAGCTATTCCAGCGAGATAACGCCTGGTTTCGGTGGAGTGCTCCTCCCAGCTTTTGCCGCCGTCCTTGCTGCGAATAATGGTACCGCTGCTGCCGACCGCTATCGCAACTCCGTTGGGGAGTGTGACCAACCCAAGCAAGTTGCGCGTGGTGCCGCTAGGTCGGATCCCCCAATTTGCACCGCCTGTCTCGCTGCGCATAATCGTCCCGTGGTCTCCCACTGAGACGAGAATGCCGCGATCAATCGATCTGACTGCCCAGATCGACTGCGACTTGGTGCTTGGTTGTGTCTCCCAAGTCGCGCCTCCGTCCGCACTCGATACCACTGTTCCGTTTGATCCGACCGCCAGGAACGCGCGACCATCGGCGAGTGCTGCAACACCCCAAAGGGCGCTGTCGGTCTCATTCGGCTTGATCTTCCAACTCTCGCCTGCGTCGACGCTGAGCAAAAGCAAACCGCGATCGCCTACTGCCACAAGAGTTCGCTCGTCTCCCATTGCGGCGACACTTTGCAGATTCTGGTCATCTCGCTGCAGATTTTGATCATCCCGATTTTGAAGAGATTCCCAATTCTCTCCGGCGTCGCGGCTGCGTAGCACGGTGCCTGAGGAACCCACCGCAACCAGGGTCGACTTATCCAGCGCCACAAGGCCCTGAAGGTGCTGTTCAGTTCCACTAACTATCGTGCGCCATCGTTGACCCGCATCCGAACTACGCAGCAAGGTGCCGTTGGTCCCGGCAATAACGGCAACTTGCCCGTCACCGACTGCAGTTGCGGCGAACAGATTTTGACCTGTCAGACCGGGTTGCGAGAGCCAGTTTTCTCCACCGTCAGTGCTCCGAAGTATCGTCCCGTTGGCACCTACGACGATCAAGGTCCGCCTGTCTCGGAGCACAGCAATGCCATAGAGGTCCTGGTCGGTATCGCTAGGTCTCGTCTCCCACGTCTCGCCCGCGTTCCTGCTACGCAGAATCGTGCCATTTGCACCTACGGCGATCAGCGTGTCCTCGGCGTTTAGCGCCGCCAGCGACCACAACAGCTTTGGCGTCCCGCTGGGCAACACCTCCCAGGTACGCGCGGCATCTCGGCTACGAAGGATCACTCCGCGATCACCCACCGCGAAAACCTGGTTTCGATTCTTCAACGCGGCAATACCGCGCAGCTCGCCTGGAAGGGCCAACCATTCGTCCACGATCGGCGGGTGAACGTCAGCCTCTTTGACGTGCGTCCAGCCTTCGGTGGAATGCGCCGCGTGGCCGATGAGCATCGCGACGAGAAACGACAAACAAAAACGTGCAGCCAACATCCTATTTCCTCGAAAAACAAGGCGATCAAAAATCAGGCCCGGCGCCGGATCCGACATATTGCGTGGCAAACGCGCCGGCCGAAATCACTATCGAGCACTTCCCGCTATCTCCTCAACATGATCGTGCATGGTGACGGGGCGTCTCCCGCGTCAACGCCAGCCCGCCGCCAACGCTACGCTGCTGCAATACGCCGAGGTCTCGCCCGAGCGCCAGCCGGTGATACGCCCGGCTTCCTTGCACTCGTCGTAGCTCTTGTAGTTGCCGACGTTGCGGCACGTGGCCGAGTACACGCCGCCCGTCGCGTTGCAGCCGACCCAGGGCTGAGTGGCGGTCTTGAAGCTCGACTGGCAACCACCGACACAGCTTCCGGTCGCAGCGGCGAGCCTGGCGAGCTTTGCGGCATCCGACATCGGCGCAGCCGGGACCGTTGCCGTTGCCGGCGAGGTCGCAGCGGACCTGGTGCTGCGGCTTGTGACGCGATGTGCCGGCTTGTGAGGCTTCGTCATCTGCTTCGGCGCCTCGACCGCGATGCCCGGAAGCTGGGTGTCCGTGGGCGTCGGTTGCGACATGGCCACGCCGCCCTGGCAGAGCAGCACGAGCGCGATCGATGGCAGCGCGACAGAAAGACGCGCAACGAAGCGTGACGACAACGTCATGACCATGTCCTTTCCAGATGCGAGGACGGTCGATCCCGTCCCGAGGCGAGAATATCACGCCGGCGCAGCGAGTTGTATCACGACCTCGCACAACCCCTCTCCGCCGGCGAGCTTGCCTTGGCCGAAAGGTATCCCCGGCGGACCCATGCTGCACGGCAGACACAATCACAGATATATCCGCAATCGGGAGCTTGACTCTCGGCAGAGTTTCGTCAGGCTACAATTTTAGGGTGAATTTCTAAAAGACCTTTTGAAGTGTGCGTTGGGGGCGGCCGTGTTGACGATCAGCCTGCTCGGGTCCAGCCGAGTTGCGAGTAACCACGAACATATCTGGGCAGAACTCGGACCAGCCGGGCGGCGGATGGCCGGTTTTCTCTTCACTTTCCCGGATCGTCCGCATCGCCGCGAAAGACTGATCGACCTGTTCTGGCCGGATATGGATTCCGAGAGAGGGCGCCGGGCCATGAACTCGGCGGTCTGGCGCCTGCGGAAACTGCTGGCATCGTCGCCCGAATGCACGAAGGACAACAATCTCAGGACCGTGGGACCCGAGACCATCCTGGAAAAGTCCGCCTGGCTCGACGTCGACACCTGGGCACTCCTGCAGATCGCCCAGACGACGCTCAGCTCCGTGGCCGAGCTCGAGCCGTGCAGAATCAAGGACATCCTGTCGGTCCTGTATCGGTACGAGGGACCGTTCCTGGATGGAGAAGAAGCCGATTGGGTGCTGGAGGAGCGTGAGCGGCTCCATTCCGTCTTCGTCCAGACGGCTCTGATCGTCGTCCGGCATCTTGGACAGGAGGGCCGTCACCACGAGGCCATCCAGCTCGCCCGTCACGCACTCCGCTTCGATCCCTACAGGGAGGAGCTGGTTCGATACCTCCTGATCGTGCTCGCGCTCGACGAGCGGCGCAACGACGCCATTCGCTATTACGATCATTGGATCGGCCTGATCCGGAAGGAGCTTGGCATCTCGCCGCTTCCGGCCACGCGCGCGACCATCGAAGAGATCAGAAACCTGCACGATGTCGAAACCCTGCAGCATTTGCGCGCGCGGTTGTTCGGCACCGATGGCCGGCAGCGCTCCCTGAGCTGAGCACTTCTCCACTATCAGCGACATCGTAGAACCGATGCGGTCGGCGCCGGCCGTGCGCCTGCGCGGCCGCGCGGTCGTGCCGTGATGGCACCGTGATCGGCGGACGATCTCTCCGCGAGCCGTCCGCGGACCGACCGAGATTGAACACCGTCCATTCCGAGATCATCGCCGGATCGTTCCGAGTTCGGACCATGCCAACGTCACGGGATGAGCTTGCAAAGACCACTGCTTGACCCGGTTTTCATCCTGCGATTCTGGCGGGAGGCGCTCGACGGCAGCGGCAAGGCTCGCTGGCGGGTGCAGATCCGCAACATCAACACCGGTCGCCGCGACGTCGTCGACGACGTCCAGAGCGCCTTCACGATCGTCACGGCCAATTTGAACGCTGCCGAGGGGGAGCACGAGCACTCCGAGGAGCCGAAGACCGGAACTCCAGGCGATGATTTCGACGACAAGTCACTTTGCTGAGACGGGGGCGTGCATGCGCTATGTTGTGAGGTGGGCGGCGTGTCTCGCGATCGCGCTGTTTTCCGCCGGCTGCGACCTGAGCTCCACGCAGGGCGTCGGCACCAGGCTCTATCCCGCCGATGTCGCGGCGCAGACCGACCTGCAGAATGCCTATGTCGGTGAGATCTGCCAGCAGGCCGGAATTCAGCCGACGGCTTTCGATGGCGTCACCAGCTGCGGTCCCAATCCCTACGATGCGGCGACATGGTGGCTGTTCGTCCAGGCCGGCATGAACGATATCGACCAGCGCTGCGATGCCTATCTGGCATGGCTCGACGATGCGCAGCGCTCGCGCGAGCCGGTGCTCAACGAGCTGGCGCTGGCCAGCGCGACGGCGCAGACCATCATGCGGTCCACCGGTGTCGGCGCCAATCCGATCACCATCGCCGGTGCCGCTTTCGGGCTCGCGGCCGGCACGTTCACCAATGTCCAGTCGCGCCTGATCCTCACCATGCCGCACTCGACGATCCAGGCGGTCGTGCTCAGCCGGCAGAAAGAATACAGGGATCGGCTGATCGGCACGGCGACGACCAAGCCGGTCGCCATCGTCAGCAGGCCGAATGCCCTCTATGCGCTGCGCTCCTATCTGCGCCTGTGCATGCCGATGACGATCGAGACCGAGATCAACAACACCATCGCCACGTTCGAGCGCAACGGCGCCGAAGGGCTGGAAAAGGGCTCGCTGATTTCACCCAGGAGCGCGGGCGTGCCGTTCACGCCGGCGAGCGTGGTGCAGAAGCCGGAGCGTAAGTTCACGCCGCCGCCGGATGAGATCGCACAGTTCTTTGTCGAAAAAGGGCTGAGCAAGGAGGACGAGGAATTCGCTTTGAACGCGCTTTGCCTCAACAAGAACGCTACAAGCGCGCAGCCCGCGACAAAACTGATCCAGATGCTCGTCGATATCTACGAGGCGACGCGGAGTAAGCCGAAGCCAACGGCTGACCACGTGATCAGCAAGGCCGAGCGACTTGCCATCATCACCCAGCCGGACTGCGGCGACGCGCTGAATTTCTACGAGAAGTTCACTTTTGCCAATGCGACGCTACAGGACGCCGACGGCAACAATCTCAGCCCTGGTAACCTCAAAGATTTTATAGATCTCCTGAATCTCTCGGGTCCCAGCGCCCCTATTCCAAACACGACCAAGCTTGGTGCACAGGCGCTGCGCGACAAGATCAGGGCGGTCCGCACGGAGCAGGGGCAACTGGATTTGGTGCCTAACGCACCCACCCAGATCACCCCGGCGCTGCACGTTAAGCTCGGACAGCTGAAGCCGAAACCAGCCGCAACTCCTGCTCCAGCAAATGGGGCTGCAAATCCAGCTCCCGGTGCGGCTCCGAATGCGGCTCCGGCCGCGACTCCGAAACAGTGATGAAGGTCCACCATGACAACTTATCTGGTTAAGGGTTTTCCCGACCTGCTCGATAAGCCCGGCGGCACGGCCATCGACGGTTTGTCCGGCAACATGATCGTTGAAGGCACCGGAAACGTTTCGGGTGACTTTATCGAGGTCAAGGTCGACGACGAGACCGGGTGGGTGGCGAAGGCAAGCCTGGCCGTGAAGGGCCGCGACATCATGAGCGAAGTGGCCTTCGTGCGCGAATGCCTCGTCGCGGAGCGCGAAGTGAACGCGCTGCCACAGACCACGCCCTGGTTCGTCTCGGCCGACTATGTGATCGCGCGCGCGATTTTCGAGACCCAGGATGCCGGCCACAAGATGGTGAATGCCGGCCCCAAGATTCCCGGATCGGATGGCGTCGGTCCGTGCCAGATCAGCACGGCCGAATGGAAGAGGTTCCTCGACAATGGCGGCAACCTCGCGGCCGGCTTCGGGACGGGGAGCGTGGACGACTATCTCGCCCAGGCCTGGGGCGCGGCGTTCACGATGTTCACGGATGCCAAGGCGATCACCCAGGCCAAGCGGGACGCAGGTCAGGGCAGTGACGCCGAGCCGCCGCTGCCGAGCTATCTGGAAATCTTCCTCGCCTATCTGACCGGCAGCCCGAAAGTCGCGATCGCGCTCGCCGCGGCGGCTGCAACGCCGGCGGACAAGGGCCAGGATCCAGCGGCCGCGGCACCGGCGGCCGGGTCCGACGGCGCCAGCAAGCTCAATGATTATCTCAAGACCAAGGCCGGCCTCGCCGACGACCAGATCGCCGCCCTGTTCAAGGCGCGCCCTGGCCTCACGGGCACCAACGACGCCAACGCGAAGACAGTCGCGGATTTCGTCAACGGCGTCAGCACGCGATTCGCCCAGGGGCTGAAAGACGCCTTCGATCTCATCAACAAGCACGCGCCGGAAACGATCGTGGCAGTCGTCGGCTCCGGCAAGGCGCCGTGGTTCGATGTTGCGCGGCACGAGCAAGGCCTCAACATCAAGGAAGGCGTCGGAAACAGCGACGCCGAGATCCTCAAATATTTCAAGTCGATCAACTTCGACACCAACACGTCGCAGACGCCGTGGTGCGCGGCCTTCGTCTCGTTCTGCATGAAGACCTGCGGTGACCCGGTCGCGGCCGCCAGCGTGCCGAAAACGAATCCGGCGCTGGCCGCATCGTGGAAGAGCTGGGGCGATGCGCTGCCGATCAACGGCAGCAATACCCCTCCGGGCGCGGTGGTGGTGCTGTCACCGACGGAAAATCACGACGTCTCCGGTCACGTCGGCTTTCACGTCAAGGGCGACGCCAACACCATCACGCTGCTGGGCGGCAACCAATCGGACGCGGTGAAGGAGAGCACCTATGCGCGCTCGCGCGTCGCGGCGATCCGCTGGCTCGACGTGGCGGGGCCCCCCGACGGGCCTGCTGCGGTCGGCAACATCAATCTCAGCCACTTCAATGCCCAGCAGCAGAATGCGGCCAAGATCATCATCAAGGCCTTTGCCGACGCCGGCTTCAGCCGGCTCCATCAGATCACGGCAGTCGCCAATGCGTGGCGGGAGTCGAGCCTCGATCCCGGCCAGCAAACCCACACCTCGAAAGAGGACAGCATCGGGCTGTTTCAGCTCAACATGAAAAACGGCCACGGCGTGGGCCACGCCCTCGCCGATCTGCTCGATCCCGTCAAGAACACCGACATCATCATCGGCGTTTGCAAGAAGGTCCCCAGCTTCGTCAAGGCGACGGACCTCGAGCAAGCCGTGACTGCCTTCGTGCGTTTCGTTGAAATTCCGGCCAATCAATCCGCGGAAATCGCCGACCGGCTGCATAAGGCCAATTCGCTCATGGCCTGATGCCGGACCACAGGTCGACCTGGAGGAAGAAATGGACGTTACCCAACCCACGACGAGCGTCATCCATGCGCTGCTCACCGGCGGCGTGTCGAATCTCGCGAATCTCGTCACGGCCATCGGCGCGCTTGGCGGCGCGTCCATGGGATTGGTCGACACGACAAAGATGTTTCGCGGCGGGCCGTCCAATATCGGGTTCGGCCATATCGAAGACGGGCTCGCACCGTTCCTGAACGCGATCGCCTCGAACCCGGCGCCTTTCGGCAAGAACGCGATCTTGCGTACGCTGAAAGGCGACTGGCTAAACGGCGCGGCAAAGCCTGACCAGAAGGCCAAGGCCAAATCGCTGATCCAGCTCAGCCTGTCGCAGGCCAATGCGGCGGCGCTCGCCAATGTGGCAGCCGTCGATGCCGAAGCGTTGCAGTCGGCGGTGCAGAAGAAAGCCGACGGGGGAGAGGCCGCTGCCGCAGACACCAGTGCTCTCGCGCAGTTCGAATCCGTGCTGACGGCGGTGATCGACGAGGCCTATGAGCGCGGCGACCAGAAATATCGCAATGCCGCGAAGTCGCTCGCCATGGTGACGTCCGTCGTGCTGAGCGAAATCGCGGGCATGTCGATCTGGGGAATCACGCAGGAGAACCTGGTCTTCTTCCTGGTCACCGGCCTCATCGCAACGCCGCTGGCGCCCATCGCCAAGGACGTTGCGAGCGCACTCCAGACGGCCGCCACCGCGGCAAGCGCCATCAAGTAGGGGTGCCGGCGCCAGGTCGAACTGGTCAGGAGGCGAAGTCGCTGACCTTTCCGGTGTAGGGACCGGAGGTTCAGGCCGCTTCGGACTCCGATCTCGCACGCCGCTCGAGCACGCCGAGCGTCGAGACCAGATTGTCACGCCGCGCGCGAAGGTTCAGCGCGAGCAGCGGATAGTCCGGCTGCTGCGCGTCGAACACTCCGGCTTTGGCCTCTTCCTCGAGAATGTCGGCGTTGAGCAGCCGAACACGCCACCACAAATCGGCGATCAGACCATCGAGCCGGGGTTCACCGGCAGCACCAGAACGGGACACTTCCTGCATCACTTGCCTCAACCTGAAACGGGCCTCCCTGCCGGAGCCCGACTTTGGCTGTGACTGAGCAAGCGGGGTGCCAGGAAGGGGTGGGCGCGATCTCGCTCCGGAAGCAGCAGCACGGCGTTGCCACGCGCATTTGTCGCGGCGGGCCGGCGGATCAAAAGCTGACGTCTAGGGGAAGGATGGTGCCCAGGGGCGGAATCGAACCACCGACACTGCGATTTTCAGTCGCATGCTCTACCAACTGAGCTACCTGGGCGTGCTCCAAGAGAGGGGCCAAAGCCCATCGAGCGGGCGGTTTATAGTGGG
>Ga0207426_1000787_pt1 | contig 34713 bp, 35 predicted proteins | sample AraplaMF_Cvi_mMS_FD_184265 | JGI IMG/M metagenome (GOLD analysis project Ga0207426, IMG submission 184265) | Arabidopsis root microbial communities from the University of North Carolina, USA - plate scrape MF_Cvi_mMS (SPAdes) (version 2) | ecosystem: Host-associated > Plants > Roots > Endosphere... | reverse complement strand
TACCTCATTCATCAGCCGGTGCTGATTGCAGTTGCCTACGGACTTTCCGTGATCATTCCGCCCGCTAAGCCGGACCCGGTCGAAACCTACCTGAGGCAATGCAATGCCTCCTGCATGATGCAGGAAGGCGAAGCGCTATGCCGCAGCTTCTGCCAGTGCACCCTCGATGCGCTGCAGACGCAAAAGCTCTTCACGGAATTCCAGTCTGGCGCCGTCAAGCCGGATGACGGGCGGATTATGGCGTTGGCGAGCGAGTGCAGCGCCAACGCGCAATAGTCAGGTGCCGACGCCGATATCGGCCAGACGACCGAGGCATGCCTCTTCGATATTGTCGAGCTCGGCCAGGGTGTCGTCGATGTCCTTGCGCTTCTGGCGCAGGTCTTCGCGCTTCTCATCGACGCGCTTCATCAGGAGCTTCAGCTGGCCCAACTCGCCAGGCGGCTCCTTGTAGACCTGGATGATCTCGCGGATTTCCGCAATGGTGAAGCCGATACGTCGGCCTCGCAGGATTTCCTGGATTAGGCGGCGGTCTGCCGGACGGAACAACCGCGTGCGTCCACGGCGTTCGGGATGGATCAACCCTTCGTCTTCGTAGAACCTCAATGTACGCGTCGACACTCCAAACTCGCGCGTCAATTCGGTTATGCTATAGTACTTGCTGACCGGCATAGGCTCCCCACCATTAAGGGTGCCAATAATATTGACTTTTACGTAATAGTCAATTTCTGCGCGGAAATTCGAGCCGGCTAAATTCCGAACCACCATGTAGCGATACCGAGAAAGGCAAAAAAGCCCGTACAATCGGTTACGGTCGTGACAAAAACTGACGACGCAATGGCTGGGTCGGCTCCGACCTTATGCAGGAGCAACGGTAGCAGAATTCCGGCAAGGGCTGCCGCAAAAAGATTGATGATCATCGCGGCGCCGATCACGAAGCCCAGTTGGTAGTCGTGAAACCAGGTGGCGGCGATGGCCCCCATGATGACGGAGAACAGCGCGCCATTGGCGACGCCGACCCCCGCCTCTCTGCGGATGATGCGGCCGGCGTTGTAGATGTCGATGTCGCCGGTCGCCAACGCGCGGACGGTAACCGTCATCGTCTGCGTGCCCGCATTGCCGCCCATGGACGCCACGATTGGCATCAGCACCGCAAGCGCAATCATCTTCTCGATCGATTCGTCGAACAACCCGATGACGCTTGCAGACAGCAAGGCCGTTCCGAGGTTGATCACGAGCCAGAGAAAGCGAGAGCGGACGGTTGAGAAAACATTGTCCGACAGCTCTTCGTCGCCGACACCGCCCAGACGCTTGATGTCTTCGTCGGCTTCCTCGTGAATGACGTCGACCACATCATCGATCGTAAGCACACCGACCAGCCTGTCGTTCTCGTCGACGACGGCGGCGGAGAGAAGGTCGTATTGTTCGAAAAGCTGGGCGGCCTCTTCCTGGTCCATCTCCGCAGGGATCGGATGATTCGTCTCCCGCATGATGGATTCGATCTTGGTTTGCCGCTTTGTACGCAGGATCTTGTCCAGATCGACGGCGCCCAATAGCTTGAATGTCGGGTCGATGACAAAGATCTGCGAGAACGAGTATGGCAGGTCTTCCTCGTCGCGCATGTAGTCGATCGTCTGTCCGACCGTCCAGAACGGCGGGACCGCGACGAACTCCGTCTGCATACGACGGCCGGCCGAGCTTTCCGGATAGTCGAGCGCGCGCCGCAGCCTCACACGTTCGGTAAATGGCAGCTGCGCGAGGATTTCTTCGCGATCCTCGGTGTCGAGGTCCTCGAGAATGTAAACGGCATCGTCCGAATCGAGTTCGCCGATCGCTGCGGCGATCTGCTCGTTCGGCATCTGGTCGACGATCTCGCGGCGAATCGTTTCATCGACCTCGGTCAGCGCCGTCATGTCGAATTCGTCGCCGAGAAGGCGAACAAGCGCGAGCCGCTGGTCCGGCTGCAGCGATTCGAGAAGGTCGCCTATTTCGGATTCATGCAGGCGGGCGACGTGCTGGCGCAAGAAGATCGTGTCGCGATCGGCAATCGCGGCGCCGACCAGCGCCAGGAAATCGCCCCGGACGTTGCCATTTTCATCATAGATGTCGGCGTCGCCGCTGTCTGGACGCGGGCGGACGAGCTCTTCTGCGTCGTTCGTCATGGTTGCCGCCCTCGCATCCCGTTTGAAGTTCAATGACTAAGCGCCGAATTATATAGCTTCGTGCTAGCTCAAAGCTTGAAGTCCGTCCAGCCGCAAACGCCTCGCGCGGATGACAATGCGCGTGCGCAGCGATAGTTTCCGCGCATCTCAAAACAGGAACTTTACCAGTGGCTGTCCGACCCTTATTGCGCTTTCCCGACATTGGCCTGAAAACCGTTTGCGAACCCGTCGAAATCTTTGACCAGAGGCTGCGCGACCTCGCGGACGATTTGCTGGATACGATGCGGGCGGCGCCAGGCGTCGGTATCACTGCTGCGCACATCGGCGTCTTTCTGCGGGTGGCCGTCATTGAGCTTGGCCGAAACGAAGGCGTGCGCCACTACGTCAATCCGGAGATTGTGTCAGTGTCAGACGACACGATTCGCCATGTTGAAGGGAGCGTCTCCATGCCCGGTATGACTGATGAGGTCGTCCGGCCAAAGGCAATTCGTGTTCGATACCGTGATCTGACGGGCGTCGTTCATGAGGAGGAAGCGGAGGGCTTCCTCGCCGTCTGCATCCAGCACGAAATTGACCAGCTCGACGGCATCTTTTGGATACAGCGCCTTTCCAGGCTCAAGCGCGAGCGGCTGGTCAAACGGTGGGAGAAGTTACGAAAGTAGCCCCGGCTGAGTGCACAATTAATCTTCTTCTGGTTGTGTAAACACGGTAGCGCGCGCTTTCCGAATGAGAGAGAATGTTCCATCACGAAACGGTCAATTTCGGTCGCGGATCTGTGATTTCATTTGATAAAACGGCACCGTTCGCGTGATTTTTTGCCCGCATTCTTGCCGCAATTTGAGCGCGAACTAACTCCTGCCGAGGGTTTGGTGTCGTTGTCAATGCAACGATGAATTGAGGAGTTATCCCATGCGTTTCAGATTTGCGGCCGCCGCTTCCGTTCTTGCCCTCAGCCTCGGCCTAGGAAGTGCAGCCTTTGCCCAACAGTACTCGAACGACTACAGCAACGACAGCGACGGGTTTGCGCCCGTCCAGATGACGGCGAAAAAGCCAATTCACTACGCCAATCGCAAGGCACCGGAATATTCCAACGACTACACGAATGACAGCGACGGATTTGCGCCAGCCCGGATGTCGGCTCCCGTCGACAGGATGACAACGGGAAGCGTCCGGCGCCTGCCCGACTGCGACTACATGAGGACGAACTCCGGGGTGCATACGGCTGGCGGCGATAGCGGAGCGTCACATACCGATGCCTGCCGCGACATCGGCGACAAATAGCAATCGATTGCCGAGGGCCGGTCATCCGGCCCTTTCTTCATTGCGTCACCCCTCGGTGACTGTTTCACCAAAAACCGATTCGAATGCCTGTCGAAGCCGGATGTCGACATCAGTCATCATGACCGGTAGGCCGAGGTCGACCAGACTCGTGACGCCATGGGCGGAAATCCCGCATGGAACGATTCCGCTGAAGTGATCGAGATCGGGTTCGACGTTCAGCGACAGTCCATGAAAGGTCACCCATTTCCGCAGCCGGATCCCCAGTGCCGCAATCTTGTCTTCTGCCATCGTGCCGTCGGGTAGAGCCGCCTTGTCAGGCCTGCGAACCCAGACACCGACGCGGTCCTCGCGCCGTTCGCCGCGGACGTTCATCGAATCAAGCGTGCGAATGACCACTTCCTCGAGCGCGGCAACAAAGGCACGCACGTCCTGACGCCTACGCTTCAGGTCCAGCATCACGTAAGCAACACGCTGGCCCGGCCCGTGATAGGTATATTCGCCGCCGCGTCCTGTTGCGAAGACAGGGAACCGGTCGGGCTGGACCAGGTCTTTGGCATCTGCGCTCGTTCCCGCCGTGTAGAGAGGCGGGTGCTCCACGAGCCAGACGAGCTCGTCGCCGCCGTCTGCGATCGCCGCGACCTCGCGCTCCATGTTTTCCACAGCCTCCTCATAGGGCACGAGGCCGTCGGCGATCCGCCATCGGACCGGCCGCGAGCCTTCTCGGGGCATCATGGAGAATTCAAGATCTGTGCGTAGCATGGCCATTCCTTGTGCTGCGGCTGCGGAGGCAGCGCTGCGAAGCGCCTATATGGTCCCGTTTCGAGGACGATTCAAATGCTGTGATTTCTTTTGAAAAAATCTGTCATATCGCCCTTGTGTACCGGAAATGCTTTTGCTACATGCTGCCCCGCCGGCACAAATCGGCACCTACCACGATGCGGTCGTGGCGGAATTGGTAGACGCGCAGCGTTGAGGTCGCTGTGGGGCAACCCGTGGAAGTTCGAGTCTTCTCGACCGCACCATTCAATCCAATGGGATTGATAACATTGAACCTGCTGAGGCGCGTTTGCGGCCCAGCGTTTAAAACTCTTCACAATCTTTGCATAGATTTGCGACGATGCTCCCAGCAGGCCTGAGGCTCTGTTTCCAACGGAGTCAGTCGATATCGGCTGTTGCCCCTGCTGTGGCAAGCTCGGCTCCCATCTTTGCAGCGACTGCCGGTTCTGGCATTCCCCTACTTGATTCGGGCGAGCAGCCGCCCTGCTGACGACATGTCCTCGGCGATTCGCGGGATCATCAAAAGATCGCGCAAAAGAGCGCACTCATGGCGCGATACGATCGTCACGGCCGAACGCACCAGACCCTCAAGATATACTTGTGTTGGGGATGCGAGCGCCTACCTATCGGCGTAATCTAAGTCCGGAAAAAGCGCGTGCTTTCAAACAGGGTTGCCAAAAGGCTCTTTGCCTTCGCCCTGTCCGCATAACCTTACGGGAGTTGTATCCTCAGGCTCATGATACGACCTAATCGAGAGCGTGAGAAGCTATGTCATCCACAACACAAATGACCTCTGACCGAAACAACGATCCTGTTCAGCTGGACCTGGATAGAATCAGAGATTCAGCCTGCTCGCATTTAGGATCGATTGACGTCCTCGTTGACCTGCTGCGGGTAGATAGCCAACGCGTTTGCCGCCGGGCGAGCGCCGTGAATGGTGCTTCGGCTCTCGTGGTCGCACCAAACCCCGACGGGCCGCCATTTAGGGAGCACCAGTTCTCGAGCGGATCACCCCGCGCCGCAGACCGGTTGAGCGGGCGCACTACGTCACGCCGGATTGGGGGCGCCACGTTCTCATTCATCCTTCGACAAAACGACATAGGCAGCCGCAAGGAAGACTGCCCCGGCGAACAATGACCAGGTTTGTGCTGATGAGAAAACGATGAATATGCATCCGACGCTAATTGCGATCATAGATGATGACGAAGCAGTGAGGGAATCGCTGCTCGATCTGCTGGAGGTGTCTGGCTATTCCGTGGTGACATTCGCGTCGGCCGCCGAGTTCCTCGCATTCCCTCGAATCCCGGATACGAAGTGTCTTGTCCTCGATATTTCGATGCCTGGCATGAGTGGGATCGACCTCAGCAATGAGCTACGACGGCGGAACATCACCATACCTGTTGTGTTCATGACCGGTCACGCTCAGGATGCGCTTATCAAAGAAGCAAAACGCACCGGTCTCTGTCTTTTCAAACCATTTGCTGGTGGCGAACTCCGCTCAGCCATCGAAGCCGCGGTCACGGTCTGACCGATCGGAACCCATTGGGAAGGCTATTATGCCCGGGTCGCCTCGGCTTTCACCGGTAGCGAGAAGACGAATTTTGCGCCATTCGGATCATTTTTCTCGACCCAGATTCTCCCGCCATGGGATTCGAGAATCGACCTGCAGATCGCCAGCCCCATGCCCATCCCCTGCCCCTTTGTCGTAAAAAACGGCTCGAAAATGCGTTCAGGATTGTCGATGCCCGGACCATTGTCGGCGATCTCCGTGTGAACCCAGTCTTCATCACGGCGCACGCGCAGCTGCAGGAGGCGGCGATCTGGAGCCGCATCCATCGCTTCCATCGCATTCCGGATAAGATTGACGAGGACCTGCTGGATTTGAATGTGATCGAAGAACAGCGGCGGAAGATCGCTGTCGATACGCGAGTTTATCCGGACGCCTCGTCTCAGTGCCTCTTCTGCCATCAAGTCGCGCGCTTCGGTAACCACGTTACCAAATGCGTTGACACGACGTGAGTCGTCGGAATGCTTGAAAAGCGCCCGAATGCGGTTCACGACGTCCGTCGCGGTATTCGCACTTCTCACAACACGATCCAGCGCCTTCTGGGCTCGCTCCATATTCGGCGGTTCTGCGTTCAGCCACCGCTGGCACGCGTCGGAACTGGAGATCATCGCCGCGAGCGGTTGACCTATCTCGTGCGCGATCGATGCGGTGAGCTCAGCCAGGCTCGCCGCCTGGCTGGCCCTGGCAAGGTTCCTCTGGGCTAGTCGCAGTTCCTCCTGCGCACGAAGCCAATCGTCGATGTCGAGGCACACGCCGTTCCATTGAACGATTTCACCTTCCGCATTGTACATCGCCAGTGCCCGGGTCTCCATCCAGCGATATTCTCCGTCGAACCGCCGCATTCGGTGCCTCATCGCGTACGGCTTTCCTGTCGGCAGCGACTGGCTGTATTTTCTCTTAACGGCGGGGAGGTCCTCGGGATGGATGATCGCTTCCAAGGTGGCGTGGAGGCTCTTACCGGTTTCTGCATCTTCCTCAATCCTGAAGCCCAGATATTCGCTCAGCTTCTGGCTGCGATAGATCGGCCTGCCATCAGGGGCCAGGCAGTAGATGAGTGCCGGCAGTGTCTCCACCAGCTGATGAAGAGAGTGCTCGCTCTCCCGCAGCGACTGTTGAATCCGCATCTCCTCATCGACATCAACTGAAAGGCCATACCATTCAACAATAGTGCCGTTAGTACCGCGCAGGGGCTCGAACCTGTCGGCCGTCCAACGAAAAGTTCCGTCTTTCCGTCGTCGGCGATATCTCATTGAGAATGCGTCGCCCTTCTGAATGCATTGGAGAGCCTGACCTCGAACCTGCGCGACGTCGTCCGGATGGATCAAGTCCAGCGCGGCCTTCGCGAACTCCGAAAAGCTCGCCTTCGACAATCCGGCTTCTTCGAGAAAGCGCTTGCTTACGTAGGAAAGCTCTCCCGCGGCTGTCCAACTGCAGATGTGGACCGGCAAGGCATCGATCAAGCGTTGCAGGTGCCATTCGCTTCGCCTGAGCGCCTCCTCAGTGGTGACCTGATCGTTGACATCGTGACAGAGGCCGTACCATTGGACGATGCGGCCATCGTGGTCTCGCACCGATTCCGCACGGCTGGACATCCACCTGTAAACGCCGTCATGGCGACGCAGGCGATATCTCATGAAGAAGCTCTCGCCCGTTACCAGGCTCTGATTGAGCGCGCCACCGAACTCTTCCGCATCTTCCGGATGAATTGCCATCTCGATCATGGCGTCCAGTCGGCTGAGGCCAGGTATCTGGATATCGCTGACGTCCCGGCCGAGATAGTCGATCATTCTCTTGTTGAAGAAGCTCGGTTCTCCCTCGGGCGTCAGCCGCCAAAGATGGCTCGGTACGGAATCCACCAACAGCGAGAGTTCGAGCTCCCGGTCATGCAAGGCGTCGACAGTTTTTCGGTCGCTATCGATATCTAGCGAGGTCCCGTACCAGCCGACGATGTCGCCAGAGTCGTCCAGGATGGATCGACCGGAGCTTCGTACCCAACCAAAGCCGGTCCTGCGTCTGATGCGAAATTCACTGTCGAACGGATACCCTGACCGAAGGCAATGCCGCCACTCCCCGGCAACACGTTCGTAGTCGTCGGGGTGAACCAGTTGCTTCCAGGCCCCCTCTCCCTCACTCCACCACGCATTCAGGTCTTCCGGGGTCTTCGCGAGCGCGAGCTGCAGATCATGGGACAGATAGGTCCACCTCCCGCTGGCATCCATAGCCCAGCCATTGCCTGACAGTTTCTCGACGGTCTTGGCGGCTCCCATGGGCGAATTAACAGCTGTAGCAAGGCCCGGCGCCATGGTTTGCTCTCCCCTGAGCGGCACTGTAGTTGCTCGCACTGCTTTTTACGCCCGCTTTAGGGTTCAGTCCAACCGAGTGGCGTTCCGATCACGAGTGTTTGAAGAGGTCGCGCGCACCCGCCCAACGTGTGAGTTACGCCGGCAAGCGGGACATCTCATGCCACCGCAGCAAACGGGAACCTTCAAGTCTTTTTGGAGTTTACGGACTACCACGAAGGAGGCTGTCGTGATCCGTAGGCTGAAATCCAGCGAGTATCGGCTCTATTCACGCAAGGTCGATCCAAAGACCCACAAGCGCAAAAATCTCGGCCGTTCAAATCACGCGAAGCGGCTGAGAAGCACGAGCGCGAGGTGCAATATTTCAAGCATCATGTTTGAGGTGAAGCGTCCGCGATCAGATGCACGCAGACACGACGCACGCGAAATGGGTGCGTTACGCACAGCATTTGTCGTGAGCGGATGAACGCTTTTTGATGTCGCCAGAGGGGAGTATTTTTACCTGCAGACTGTCAGAATCTGGTGATTGGAGGGGATGGTGCCCGTAGACCGCAGTAGCAAATTCTTGCTCGTTTTGGCGGTCGCAACGTGTCAGATGATCTTTGCACCAAGAACTGATGCTGCAGACGATACCGTTCAAATCGACAGCGGAATGCTGCGAGGTGAGACGATAGGCACGGTCATTAGCTTCAAAGGTATACCCTACGCCGCTCCGCCTGTTGGTAATCTGCGATGGCGCAATCCAACGCCGGTGTCGAAATGGAATGGCGTCAGGGAAGCGCGGAGCTTCGGTCCTTCATGCGTGCAGGCCGATGATTTGCCAAAGTCCGAAGACTGTTTGACTCTCAACATCTGGACACCAGTCAAACGTTCCAGGACACCGCTTCCGGTTATGGTTTGGATACACGGCGGCGCTCTTGTACACGGGAATACCCTTCAGTATCCCGGCGACCAGCTCGCCGCGCAGAGAGTTGTGTTCGTCAGCATGAACTACCGCCTAGGACGGTTGGGTTTCTTCGCTCATCCTGGGCTCACAGAGGAATCTCCTGATGAACCGGTCGGTAACTATGGTTACATGGACCAGCTTGCAGCATTGAAATGGGTGCAACAGAACATCAAGGCCTTCGGCGGCGATCCGAAGAGGGTGACCATATTCGGAGAGTCAGCAGGCGGCGGCTCGGTGATGGCTCACATGGTGTCGCCTTTGTCGCGAGGGCTCTTCCAGGCAGCCATTTTGCAGTCGCCGGGCGCTCCCACGGCGCGTGCCCAAAGCTTGCCGCTGTCATCGCTGAAGCAAGGGGAGAAAGCCGCGTTGGACTTTGCCGACTCTCTCGGAATCACTGGCACCGATTCCGGCGCTCTCGCAGCGCTCCGGGCGCTACCTGCTGAAAAGCTGACCGAGGGTGCATCGGCACCAGAGGCGCTGGCGGGAATGTCGACAAGCAAGCCGGTCATCGGCATTTCAGGACCTATCCTTGATGGACAGTTTTTGCTCGAAACGCCCGAGGCGGCCTTCGCAGCAGGACGTCAAGCGCCAGTGCCCGTCATTGTCGGAGCGAATAGTCGTGATCTTGGTATCGGCCAGGCCGCGACGAAAGACGACCTGTTCCAGATATTCGGGAAGGCTGCGGCAGAGGCTCGCGCGCTTTATGATCCCGGGAACCGAGAGACGCTCGAAGAGCTCAGACAGCAGCTTTTCGCAGACAAGACGATTGTCGAGCCGTCTCGCCATCTCGCTGACGAGATGATCCGAGCAGGTCAGCCGACCTGGTGGTATCGCTTCTCCTATGTCGCCGAGGCGCTGCGCGATGATCCGAAATGGAAAGGCACTCCGCACGGCTTTGAGACTCCGTATATGTTCGACATCCCAGCCGCATTGGTGAAAGACAAGGTTACGCCTGCCGACTGGGCCATGGCCGCACTTGCGAGTGGCTATTGGGTCGATTTTGCAAGAAAGGGCGATCCCAATGGTGGCTCACGGCCATATTGGCCCATCTACGACCCCAATACCGATAAACTCATCAACTTCACCAACGACGGCGCGATCGTAGGGCCCGATCCGCTGAAGCCCAGGCTCGACCTCTGGCAAAGATATTGGAACGAGCAGAACTGAGGCTGCGGCGCCTAAATGCACGAAACGCCTACTCAAAATGCTATTCTGGGAGGCCGGCGCAGCGCAGTCCGTCAAGGAAACGTTGCCGATCGGCGTCGTATTTGTAGGCCAGCCTCTTGCCCCGTTCCGCGACAGAAAAGTCCGGCTTCGCTTCGAGTGCCATCGCAACATGCTTGGAAAAGCGAAGTCGAGCTTGTTCTTGGCCTGCTCGTGCACATTGGCGGCAATGCAAATTCCTCCCGGCTCCGCCAGCCCCTGCAGGCGATCGGCAATATTGACCCCGTCCCCCTGAATGTCATCGCCTTCGACAATCACATCCCCAAGGTTGATGGCCATGCGAAATTCAAGTCGACGATCGGGTTGCCTGTCCGCATTGCGTTCAACCTCAATGTGCTGCACGTCTGCGGCGCAGCGAACGGCATCGACGACACTATGGAATTCCACCAACAGACCGTCGCCCATGAGCTTGACCAGGCGACCGTGATGGGCACTGATCGTTGGCTCGAAGACCTCATGCAGGTCTATAACAGAAGGTTCAGGCCTGTTGCTATTTCCGGTTCCTCCCGTTTCCAAGCGGATAGCCGACCAGCAAGGCCACGGTGCAGAAAGCGTTCGGATCTTCGTCATGCAACGTTCGCTTACTTGCCTGCGAAAATTGCGATCGCTAATATGCCATGAGCAAATGAGCTGTCCGGGGGACGTTCATGGCCAATGCTCCTCATATGCAGACAGGCGAACCTCTGGTTCAGCAGACCGTCCACGTGGTGGAAGACGACGAGCAATTTCGCATTTCACTTATAGATCAGCTCGAGTCGCTTGGAATTCACGCCTTGGGCTTCGATGCGGCCCTCGATTTCTTCAGCCACGCTTCGCAGGATGCAGGCGGCTGCATTCTGCTCGACGTGCGGCTACCCGATCTGAATGGCATCGAATTCCAGAAGGAACTGAAGACGCGTGGATACGACCTTCCCGTGGTCTTCATGACGGCACACGGGGACGTGACAACGAGCGTCAGTGCCATGAAGGCGGGCGCTGTGGACTTTCTGCCAAAACCGTTGCAGCGACATGAGGTTGTCGAGGCGATTACAACCGCCTTCACGATCGATCGGGAGCGGCAGACCCAGCGAGCGTATCGCAAAGAAATGCTGGAGCGAGCTGCCACCCTCACCCCACGCGAAGTCCAGATCATCGGACTCGTCGTGGGCGGGTCGATGAACAAGCAGATCGCCTTTGAACTCGGCATCAGCGAAATCATGGTGAAGCTCCATCGTGGGCGTGCCATGAAAAAGATGCGGGCGGCGTCCCTGGCGGAGTTGGTTCGGCAGTTCGAATATCTCAGCCATTAGTATTCTGCGCTGGAGGCTGGCGGGTGTTCCGGCGTTGTCGCTTCGTACCCGCCGGATCAACGGATCTGGAGCTTCTCGACTTTGCGAACAAGGTCGGCAAGAGAGCGAGCCTGCATCTTTCGCATCACGCTCATCCGATGGAGCTTCACAGTCATCTCGCTGATCCCGAGTTCAAAGGCGATCTGTTTGTTCATAAGCCCACTGACAACGGCCAGCATGACCTCATGCTCTCGCGGGGTCAGCGTGTCGACCAGTGACCGGACATGAGCTTGTTCGGCTTCAATCTTTCGTCTTTCGCCATCCAGTTGAATTGCGAGATCCACGGCATCGAGTAGATCCCGGTTGACGAATGGCTTCATGATGAAATCGGTGGCTCCCGCCTTCATGGCTCTGACGCTCGCCCGAACGTCCGCGTGGCCGGTCAGAAATATCACGGGCATCCTGCTTCCCATGGTGATGAGTTCGCTTTGGACATCCAAGCCGCTGCCTTCGGGCATTCGAAGGTCGACCACGACACAGCCGGGCGCGGTCGTGTCAACAGTCTTAAGGAAATCAGGACCGCTGGAGTAGGCAGAGGCGCGCCTGTTCGTGATCATGAAGAGATCGAGCAAAGACTCCCGGATCTCCTTGTCGTCGTCGATGACGTGAACGATAGGTTCGGCGGATAAACCCGCCTTCGTTGTCAGGCTTTCCATGATCTCACCTCGACTAAAAGGCGAACGCTCACCAATCGCACTCCCGATGTTGAAGGGCCGGTTCCCGCTCGCCCCTCTCGTGATGGGTTCGCCGCTCGCGGAATTGTGCTCACCGCCAACTTATCACGGGTTAGAGATCCTGGGATGGTAAACCTTGGTTTACGTCCCGGGGGGGCGACCTAGGGAGCCGCAACGACTGGCGACAGTGCCGGCCCGATCACCCCAAACCTTGGTTTGCATTGACCTTCTTCGACCAACAACCGAATCTAACAGCACCCCAAAAATCGAGACGGATCGAATGAGACAGCAAACTACGAGGGGCATGAGATGAAGATCGCGGTTATCGGCGCAAGCGGCATGATGGGATCCAAGATCGCTCGCATCCTTGAACGCGATGGATTCGACATCACAAGAGCCTCTACGAGCACAGGCGTCAACGCCTACACGGGTGAAGGCGTGGAACGTGCACTGTCCGGAGCAGATGTCGTCATTGACGTGACGAATACCGGATCATTCGGAGAGACCGATACACTCGACTTCTTCAGGAAAACAAGCGGCAACCTTCTGTCCGCCGCGAAAGCTTCCGGAGTGACACACTACCTTGCGCTGTCGGTTGTTGCTGTCGATCGACTGGTGGAGAACGATTATTTTCGCGCAAAGCTGGTGCAGGAAAACCTGATACGAGCCTCCGGGTTGCCATTCACGATTGCACGCTCGACGCAGATGTTCGAGTTCTTCAATGGGATTGTCGATGCAAGCGCCGTGGACGAAACGCTGAGAGTGCCTTCTGTTCGTGTCCAACCGATAGCTGCCGACGAAGCGGCTGGCGCGATTACCAACTTGGCGACCGCGAAGCCGTCGAACTCAATTGTTGAGATCGGCGGCCCCGAAGCTTTTGAACTGGTGGAAATCGCGCAGGAGCTTCTTACCGCCGCGGAAGACCCCCGTCCGGTCGTCCTCGACCCTACTGCCCGCTATTTCGGCGTTGCCCTCTCGAAGGACGGCCTTCTACCCTCTCGCATGATCGCAACAGGGACGCTTTCCTTCCACGAGTGGCTGTTCACGAGCATGTCCGTGCAAGATGTCGCGTGAGAGATCATGGGAAATTCGCGGTCTCGATGGACGCTACCCCTGCCTCGTGCGGAGACGCTCGGCGTAGTTCGCATCCAGATGTCCGACACTGACCGGTAGGAGGTTCTCGTAACCTTCGCGCAACTCGCTTTCGTTGAGCCATCCTTTGCCGCTGGGATCGAGCTTGTTCCAATGCTGCTCAGCGGTTGCAGGATCGAACACACGATTGTCGATCTTCGCAAGGCGTGCCTGTGAATCCATGTACTCGCGCTTAGTGACAGTGCTGTCCTTGTTGCTGTCGGCCCAATCGAGTTGCTGTTTGGTCAGGCGCGCGTAAAAATCATCGATGAGTTGATCGTCCGAACGAACGGCCGGGGCCTTGGGCGCCGACACAACTTGCAGCTTTTCGTCGGAAACAGACGGTGCTTTACGCGACGTTGGCATCATGAGGCTGTAGATCGAACTATCAGAATTTACTCGCACGTTTTTCATTCCTCCATATCGACGTGATGTGGAAGATAAGTTGCAACTTCAGCTTGCTCCAAGCTTGCACAGTCGGCTGTAGCAGTCAGTGCGCGCCACCCTCGGAGAGCTGGACGGGCTTCTTCAGCAGGAGCGAGGCAAGCAAGGCCACGACGAGCGCCACCCCCAACAGGAAGAAAGTATCGCTGAAGGCCATGATGTTGGCCTGTTTCCTGATTCTGAGCGCGATCGCGACAACGGCCTTGTGTGTCGCCATTGCTTGGTCGCTGACGCCGTGGCTCATGAAATAGGCCGTCAACTGCGCGACACGATCACGAGTCGCCTCCTCAAAGGCGCTGACCGCATTGGTCAGAATGTTGGAGTGAAATTGCTCCCTCTTCGTCAGGAAAGTCTGCAGGGAAGCAATTCCGACAGCGCCGCCGAGATTGCGCATCATGTTGAACAGCGCAGACGCCGAACCGGCGTTCTGCTCTTCGATACCCGCTGTTGCAATCGCCGAAAGCGGAGTGAAGACGAGCGCCTGTCCGACCGCACGCACGACATTCGGCCAGAAAAGCTGGTCGCTCCCGTAATCAGCGGTCATATAGACATTCATGAAGTTCGAGGCCGCAAAGAGACTGAATCCGACGACGATCAGCAAACGGACGTCGAAGACCTTCATCATCCGCGGTACAAGCGGGATGAGCAGAAGCTGAGGTATGCCCGTCCAGGCAAGAACGACCCCGATCTGCTCCGAATTGTATCCTTGAACCCGTGAGAGATAGATCGGCAGAATGAAGGCCGAACCGTAGAGTGCCATTCCCAGCAGAAAATTGGCAACGACACCGAAACCGAAATTGCGGAGCAGGAGAAGCCGCAGGTTCAGAAGCGGGTGAGCCGACTTTATCTCGATGATGAGAAAAAGCGTAAGCGACACCACGGCAATGACCGATAGCCGAACGATGAAGTCGGACCCGAACCAGTCTTCCTTGTTCCCTTCCTCGAGCACCGTCTGCAAGGCTGCTAATCCAACGGCCATCGTGACGATGCCCGGCCAGTCGCCCTTGGCAAGCAGACCCAAATTCATCGGGGCGGGCTCCAGAGATACGAAGAGCATCGCAATCATGAGCGATCCAGGGACCAGATTGACGTAGAAGATGAACTCCCAACCGTAGTTCTCCGTCAGGTAGCCCCCGATCGTCGGTCCTATGGCGGGAGCAAAGGTTGCCGACAGCGCAAACAGCGCGAGGCCCATCGGTTGCTTGGGTTTCGGCAACAACGTGATGATGATGGTGAATGCCATTGGGATGAGGACGCCGCCGGTAAAGCCCTGGATCGCGCGCAGCACGATCATCTGTTGCAGATTAGCGGCAAAGGCACAGGCAACCGAGAAGACCAGAAACAGGGCGGCGTTGACTAGGAGATAGGTGCGGACAGAAAAGACGCGCGCCAGCCAGCCCGTGAGGGGAATAACGACAATCTCGGCGATCAGATAGGAGGTCGATATCCACCCTCCATCGTCCTTCCCGGCTCCTATGGCTCCCTGGATGTCTGCCAGTGATGCGTTGACAATCTGAATGTTCAGGACGGCCATGAACGCGCCGAGCGTTGAGCCGACCACCGCGCACCACATCCGAAAAGCACTCAGCGCGGGCTCGACCGATTTCGCAAACTGCTGATTGCTGTTGGCAGGGATCAGAAGAGTAGCCATGAGACCTCACTCCTTCGGGCTTCCATTGACTGCCGATCACGACCATGGAAGCACCGATCCTCATATTCCTTCCGACATCCGGGTGGCCTTGGTATCCACTTCAGGCTCCACCGACATTCCGGACCGGAGCTTGCCGGCGATACCCTCGTCATCAATGAGGATCTTGACCGGAATGCGCTGCACGATCTTGGTGAAGTTTCCAGTCGCGTTGTCGGGTGGAAGCAACGAAAATTCCAGGCCGCTGGCGGGCGAGATGCTGTCGACGTGACCCTTCACCGTAAGATCCGGAAAGCTGTCGACCCTGATCTCGACGGTTTGGCCGGGGCGAACGTAAGTGAGTTGGGTTTCCTTGAAGTTCGCGACAACATACACGGCATGGAGCGGAACCACCGCCATGAGCTGGGTGCCGGACGAGACGAACTGGCCAACACGGATCGACCGCGCACCAACGGTTCCGTCGACTGCTGCAACAATGCTCGTGTAGGAAAGGTTGAGTTTGGCCTGCTGGACGGCCGCCTCGGCTCGATCTCGCTGGGCTACGATCTGGTCGCGCTGTGTGCTAAGGACTCGCACTTTGTTCTGTGCGGCAACAAACGCGGCCTGATCGCGCTCTACCGCTGCAGACGCCTGATCCAATATGGACTGGCTCTGTTCGGCGCGCGACAGAGTACCGGACCCATTTGATGTCAGCCGCGCATTTCGCGCCGCATCAGATTTTGCAAAGTTATAGGATGCTTTCGAGACATCGACTGAGGCCCTCGCCTGCTCGATCACGGATGCCTGAAGTTCAATCTGCGCATCCAGGTTGGCAATGGCGGCCTCCGCACCTTGCAAGTCTGCGCGTGCCGAGTTGAGAGCGATCTGGAAATCGCGATCATCGATTGTTGCGAGAACCTGACCGGCTGTGACTGGGTCATTGTCGCTGACCCGCACGTCCTTGATATAGCCGGCCACTTTGGGGGCGACGGTCGTGTAGTCGGCCTTCACGTAGGCGTTGTCGGTAGACTCGATGAAGCGCCCGGCTGTCCAATAGTAATGGCCGTATCGAACACCAAACGCCGCGCCTGCGAGCAGGACCAAGGCGAGAGATCGTCTCTTCCAGAGGCTGCTGTTCGACTTCGCGGGCACTGTCGGCTTCAACGTATCGACAGGAGTCCCATCGGTGGTTCCTCTGTCAGTCTCGGCGGCTTTCTCGAAGGTATCCTGGCGAGGCAATTCGACCATCTTCCTTCTCCTGGCAATCTCCCGCGTTCAAAAACGCAGGCCCGGCGGCGGGGTGCCGCCAGGCCGTATCTGGTCAGGCAGCTGCCTGGGGACGTTGTGCAAACCACGTTTTGACGTCCAGCTTGCCAAGCTTGGCTGGTCCGAGAGGAACCAAGGACTGGTCATCGACTAGCGAACCGAAGTACCTGGCCTGGGGATCGACGACGACCGTTCGCTTGTCGCCGATAGCGGTGAGATAGCCCTTAACGAAATCACTCAGGGGCTTCTTCTCAGGCCCTGCGATTTCGATGGTTCGGTTCTCGGCAGCACCAGCAGCGGCCTCAGCGACGAAGCCTGCAACCTCGTCCGCAGCAATTGGCTGGAACGCGCCGTGCGAAACGTGGACTGTCCCATCGACGGTCGCGCTATCGGCAATCCCGCCCAGGAATTCGAGGAACTGGGTGGAGCGGACGATGGTGTATGGGATGCCACCCTTCTTGATGAGCTCTTCCTGAGCAACCTTGGCCCGGAAGTAACCGTTCTCGGACGATCTCTCGATGCCAACGATGGAAAGCGCGACGTGGTGGTCGACGCCTGCCGCGCGCTCTGCTTTGAGCAGGTTTGTTGTTGACGTTTGGAAGAACGAGAGAACGGCGCTCGGCTCAAATGACGGCGAGTTGGTGACGTCGAGTACGACGTTCGCGCCGGCAAGTACGTCGTCGAGTCCCTCGCCTGTGAGTGTGTTGACCCCGGTCGACGGGGACGACTGCACTACATCGTGTCCCTGCTTGCGCAGGCGCTCCGCAACTTTCGTTCCAACGAGGCCCGTGCCTCCGATGATGACGATTTTCATGGTTCTATCCTTTGAGACTGGATATCCACCGAGGACATCTCAGGTTTTGAGATTGAGGCAGTAGCAGGCGGCACTGCCGTCGCCTCCTCCCGCCCCACAGCAACTGCTTACTTGTCGGGGGTCGTCAGCTCCGTCTCGGCCGTGTCGACGACGAATACGGCAAGAATCTTCGCAGGCTTCGTGTTGCTCGCATTCGCGCTGACTTTATGGTGATCGCCGGAGACTTCGATCCAGTTTTCACCGGTCTTGTAGACCTTGACCGGGCCATCGTTGACCTGGCTCTTGATGCTGCCTTCGATCACGGTGGCGTAAATGAAGGCGCTTTTGGCGTGCGTGTGCGAGGGATTGGACCCGCCGGGACCGTATTCGACGAGCACGCCGCGCACGCTTTTTCCGGGTACGTTCGGAAGCACGTGGTCGAATACGATCGAGACCTTGGCATTGTGGGGTTTATCCGCGGCTACGGCAGGCACAGCCATCAGCGTTGCGCAAAGCAAGCCACTTGCGAGCCTTCGCATGGCAATTCTCCTTCGTTGACGTCATTGATTGTGACCGAAGCCGATCCTATGCGACGGGCATTGGGCACAATAGATATACGAAGGTTTGCCAAATCTATACGAAGGTTTGCCGAACCGACCGCGCAGGTTTGGGTCGATCGGATGGGCCGCCTGACTCTTGCCGCAGAGCGAACATGACCGGGCACGCCAGCGCGGGTGCCGACCGCGGTGTCAAAAACACACCAATTTGGACTAGTTTAGGCTTCGGTTGGGATGGGGTCGCCTTGATCGAGCCTCAAGGGTTCAGGTGTTCCCGGTGCGCGCGAAAGATCGACCGAATTCCTTTGAGCAAATCCAGTCTGCGCCGCTCATTGTGGATTGTCGGTACCCCGGAATTCACCCCGAGCCCTTCGCGATGAGCAAGATGGGCAGCGAGGTCTTCGGCGAGTTCCGGTCGTTCACGCATCAGCGGCGCAAAAGCAGTCTGGTCGATCTCATAGACGGTGACCCGCGTTACCGCATAGAGCCCATGTTGCTCTGCCATACCGGCGAGTGATCCCTGTTCTCCGAAAAAGTCTCCGGGGGCCAACCGCGCCACTTCCTCGTCACCCTTCCTCATTGCGATGATGCCCGCACGTACGATCATGAGGCTGGCAAGACGCCCCCCTTCCCGGACGATTTCAGCCCCCGGGGAAAAGGTTCGTCGGCTGGCAGACGCGACGAGGACATCGCGCTCTTCCTGGCTCAGCAATGAGAAGATCGAAATAGCGTCGATGAGGCTCTGCGCCGGGGGCGTCGCGGGACGCGGCGCGCTTCGAAGGTAGTCTCCTGCAAGTGGGCTTTCCGGGGGGAGCGCCAACTGCAGGCCGTTCGCCTTGCAATGACGATATACGAGGTCGATGACTTCGGTTCGCGCAGCACCTCGTTGCGCCGGGCTGGTGACGCGAAATTGCAGTTCGACAGTCACGGCGCTGCCGTCAATGCCGGCAAGCACGACGTTTGGGGGTGGCTGCTTCACGATGAGGTTGCAGCTGTCGAGCACGGTGTGCATCACCTCGACAATGGTTCGGGGCATGTGTGTCGGGGCAACCCGTATCGACAGGTCGATTTGATGGTTCTCGTCCGGCCGGCTGACATTCGTCAGCCCCAGCTTGGCCAGGACGCTATTGGGCAGCACCACGATGTTATGAGCGCCTGTCAAAAGGTAAGTCGAGCGCCAGTTGGTGGCGACAACACGTCCCTCGGTGCCATCGCTCAGATAAATGAAGTCTCCGATGACATAGGGGCGGCCTAGCGTGAGAGCGATGCCGGAAAATACGTCGCTCAAGGTGCTCTGTAGGGCAAGACCGAGAATGATGGCGATGACGCCAGACGTTGCCAGCAGCGTTCCGATCGGCACGCCGAAAACAAACGCCATGATTGACAACAGCACCCCGAGATAGACGAGTGCGACGATGAGATCCTGGATCAGTCTCGCTTCTCGTGGCCGCCCGTCCAGGACGATGTAGATACGAACGAAGCCGATCACGGCCCACGACAAATGGACCCACCAGAGAATCTTGGCCGATACCATCAACGCGTTGGCGCCGTTTAGGTCCGCGGGGTCGAAGCGGAACGGCACAATCCGAGCGTAGGCAAGCACGGCGGTCATTGACAGGAAGACTGCGATCTGAACGATCAGGCGCTGGGTCGGGCGTCCCTGTCCCTGCATATGCCAAATGACAATCCCAGCGAGCCCCATCACACTGATAAGCAGCGGCAGCAGGTGAACTTCCTGACCCATCACGATCCCACAACGAAAAATTCTGACCCCATGCGCCGATCTAGAGGCGCACATGTCACGCGGCGGCTCAGCGCGACAGTCGAACATAGGCCGACGATGCGAGCGCGGCTACTACACCAAGGTTTACCCTCACGGCGATGCCACGGCGCATCGTTTGCGTCTTGCTGAGTGCTCATTGGGTCGCAGAGCGCCTTCCGTCCCTTCACCCGCACCATGACTTTCTATATAGCCGCTTGGACCGAATATAGAATCTCACTGATGCGCAATCCTCCCGAATACCAGAATCCCCTCCAGGGAATGGCCCTGATGGCAGGCGCGATGCTCGTGCTGCCGACGATGGATGCGATCGCCAAATACATGGCGACCGTCGAGGCGATGTCGCCCGGCCAGGTGACATTCTACCGCTTCTTCTTCCAGCTCGTGTGCACGCTGCCGTTCCTTTTCGCGGCATTCGGCCGCAAGGCGCTTCACGCCAAGCGCCCGTGGATGAATCTGTTGCGCGGTGCCCTCCATGGGGCGGCGAGCCTGCTCTTCTTCGTTGCCGTGAAATATATGCCGCTCGCGGACGTATTCGCGATCTATTTTGTCGAGCCCCTCATGCTCACGGCGCTGTCGGCGATCTTCCTCGGAGACAAGGTTGGCTGGCGTCGGTGGATGGCGATTGTCGTCGGGTTCGGTGGCGCAATGATCGTCATTCAGCCGAGCTATGAGATCTTCGGCCTGAAGGCGCTCTTACCCGTTTTCTGCGCCTTCCTGTACTCGCTTTATCTCTTCATGAACCGGGCGATCGGCATTGCTGACTCCCCGCTGACCATGCAGACGATGGCTGGTATCGGCGGCACCGCGTTCATGGCTGTCGCGTTGATCGCGGGCAATGGACTTGGCGTCGGCGATTTCCATCCCTCCCTGCCCTCCTCGGCATTGGGACTGGTTCTGCTGCTGATCCTCGGGACGATTTCGGGCTATGCCCATATGGTCATCGTCCGAGCCTTCCGGCTCGCACCGCTGTCGCTGCTCGCACCATTCCAGTATTTCGAGATCATTTCAGCAACAGTACTCGGCTACGCGCTATTCGGCGATTTTCCCAACGTTTCGAAGTGGATCGGCATCCTGATCATCGTCGCGTCCGGTCTCTTCATCATCTGGCGGGAGCGTGTGCAGGCGCGATCGTTAAAAACGTCGTGACTATTTGAGCGCGCCATTAACACTGCTTCTTGAGGGATCATCAATTCGCTCGCAGTAGAAGGGCCCTTCGGCCTCATGATGAGGTCCTGGAGACAAAAGATGAGCGAATTCCGTCTCGCTTTTCCGGCATGTGTGATTGCCGGGAAGCATCAGCTGACCACCGAAGACATCGGTCTGCTGCGCAAACATACCTTCCCGGAAGGCATCCGGACCGCCGACAACGTTGTCGCCATGTTGGCGCTGAACAATTCCTGCCCCGCAAAATGCCCGGAGTGGAACTCCTTCTTTGTGGAGCAACTCGCTGGCTTCATCGTCAACTATAGCTACCCTCAGGGGTCTCTCGACGAGATCAATGTGGCCTGGCTCATACGCATGGTCGCGACCGACGGCGTGGTCAATTCGGAGCTCGAGCTCGAACTGGTTCTGCACGTGATGGAGATCGCGGTAAACGTGCCGGATGAGTTGCGCGCCTTTGCACTCGATCAGTTACGTCTTGCGCTGGCGGAAAACGTCGGCGGATACCGGCTATCGCGCGCAGTGGATCGAAAGGGCATCACGCGACAGGATATCGATTACATGATGCGGGTTCTCCGCGGCATAAGCGATGCCGGCGTTATCAGTGCGCCGCCCCTCACTTGGGGCGTTATGATGCGGATCGCGGAGGAAACGCTGCCGGCGGGAAATCACCCGCGTTGGGCCGACATTCTCTCGGCGCTCCAACTCGTGGATTATGCCGAAGCCCCACGCCGCAGCCGATGGCTGAGGATCGTCGATGACAGTTTCGGCAACGAAACCGCCGTGGCCTGAGACACGCCGATATTCTTTCGGCTGATTGTGCGTTCCGGGGTTTTATGCGTAAAACTTCGGAACGCATGTTTTGGGTGGAGTCTCCATGTTCAAGAAAATCCTGATCGCGAACCGCGGCGAGATCGCTTGCCGCGTCATCAAGACTGCGCGCCGCATGGGAATTGCGACGGTGGCCGTCTACTCGGATGCGGATCGGGATGCACTCCACGTGGAGATGGCTGATGAGGCCGTTCATATCGGTCCCGCTGCGGCGGCCGAAAGCTACCTCGTGGCGAACAAGATTATCGCTGCCTGCAAACAGACGGGCGCCGAAGCGGTTCATCCCGGCTATGGCTTCCTCTCCGAGCGAGCGTCGTTTTGTGAAGCTCTGGAGAAGGAAGGCATTGTCTTCATCGGTCCGAAGCCGAAAGCCATCATGGCGATGGGCGACAAGATCGAGTCGAAGAAGTTCGCCAACGCCGCCAAGGTCTCCACCGTCCCCGGCTATCTCGGCGTCATAGAGGATGCGTCTCACGCGGAAAAGATCGCAGCCGAGATCGGTTACCCCGTCATGATCAAGGCCTCTGCCGGCGGCGGCGGCAAGGGCATGCGCATTGCCTGGAGCGAAGCGGAAGTCCGCGACGGCTTCGACCGAGCGCGTTCCGAGGCGAAGAGTTCCTTCGGCGACGATCGCGTATTCATCGAAAAATATGTTGTCGAGCCCCGCCACATCGAGATCCAGGTGCTCGCGGACGGGCACGGCAACGTCGTCTATCTCGGCGAACGCGAATGCTCCATCCAGCGCCGCAACCAGAAAGTCGTCGAAGAGGCTCCCTCGCCCTTCCTTGATGCGGAAACTCGCGCGGCCATGGGCGAGCAGTCGGTCGCGCTCGCCCGCGCCGTGGACTACCAAAGCGCCGGCACGGTGGAATTCATCGTCGATCGTGACCGTAATTTCTATTTTCTGGAAATGAACACGCGCCTGCAGGTCGAGCATCCGGTTACCGAACTGGTGACGGGTATCGACCTGGTCGAACAGATGATCCGCGTTGCAGCCGGTGAAAAGCTCCCCTTTACACAGAGCGACATAAAGCTGAACGGCTGGGCGATCGAGAGCCGGTTATATGCCGAGGATCCCTACCGAAACTTTCTTCCATCGATCGGGCGCCTAACGCGATATCGGCCACCCGCCGAAGGCAAGTCCGGTAACACCATCGTGCGCAACGACACGGGCGTTTTCGAAGGTGCCGAGATTTCGATGTACTACGATCCGATGATCGCGAAGCTCTGCACCTGGGCCCCGACACGTCTTGAAGCGATCGAGGCGATGGGCGAGGCACTCGACGGTTTCGTCGTCGACGGAATTGAACACAACGTCCCCTTCCTGGCCGCGCTGATGAAGCACCCCCGCTGGCGCGAAGGGCGTCTGTCGACCGGTTTCATCGCGGAGGAATACCCTGATGGATTTGCGCCGATGGTACCGGACGCACATCAGCAAGCCACCCTCGCGGCCGTCGCTCTTTCTGCGTCTCTCGTTGAAGCCAACCGTCGGGAGCGCTTCGCCGATCGCTTGCGCGGCCCCTCCGGCGCGACCCGTGAGGACTGGACCGTCAGGCTGGGTGACAGTTACGTCGATGCACGTCTGGTCGATGGGCTCGTGACGATCCCGTTCGACATGGACATCCAGATTGGCGGCAAGATTTCCAATGTCGTCACCGACTGGAGACCTGGCGATTCCGTTTGGCGCGGCAAGGTCGCGGGCCAAAGCGTGATTGCGCAGATCCGCCCGGTTCTCAATGGCCTCCGGCTGGACTGGCAGGGAATATCGCTGAAAGCCAAGGTATTGACGCCCCGACATGCCGCACTCGATAAGCTGATGCCAGTGAAGCTTCCGCCGGATACGTCGAAGCTGCTGCTCTGCCCGATGCCTGGTCTCGTCGTTTCGATTGCCGTGGTCGAGGGCCAGGAAGTCAAAGCGGGCGAAACGCTTGCCGTGGTCGAAGCCATGAAAATGGAAAACGTGCTGCGCGCCGAGCGCGATTTGGTCGTCAGCAAGATCAACGCCAAGCCCGGAGAGAGCCTTGCCGTTGATGCCGTCATTCTCGAGTTTGCCTGACGGACGCTAACGCCTCTTGCTGCCTCGCTGGTTAGGTTTTGTTAACGGCTGGCCGCCTATCGTGGCCCCACCGGCGGGATGCCCGGTGGAGGTAGCAAATGACGGCGCTGCAATCGGCGACCCTCTTGCTGGTCATAAATCTCGGTTTTCTCTGGCTTCTGATGCGAATCCCGCTGGGACGCAGAACCATTTGCCTCAGCCGGACCTACGGATGCTCCCCCGATAGACTCTGGAACGCGATGAACCCCGCCGGTCCGGACGCATCCTGGCACCACTCGGTCATCAGCAGTCACGCCCTTGCCGATCGGCGCGGCGTGGTGGAACAGACCTACCGGCATCTCGACAAGAACGGCGCGCCGTCCCGACGGCTACTTGCATTGGAACCGTTGCCATGGATGGCGAGCAATGCCCACGGCTTCCAGGCTCACATCATCGATGACAGCACGCTGGATCCCACATTCTGGGACCACTACCGGGAGCGCCGTATGATTCGACCGACACCCGATGGTGCGCTGCTGGAAATCGAACAGACCGACCGCTACCGTGGCTTGGCGTTCCTCTTGTTCCGCTATTTCGTCCTGCGCCGGGAAATGAAGGCGCTCGATGGATGGTTGAAAACAGGCGAGTCGCTGCCACAGGGCTACTTTGAGCGACCTCTGGTCCAAGGCGGTCTTGCGGTGTTGTCGACACTGCTGCTCTGGCCCTTCCTTGGGTTCGATGCAGGTGGCCTGATGCTCTCGACATTCCTGACCCTTGTCATTGTCTTCCATGAACTCGGGCATATGGCGGCCTACCGCATGTTCGGTCACGCGTCCGTCAGGATGATCTTCGTGCCATTGCTGGGTGGCATCGCGGTCGGCGGGAGGCCCTACCGGTCGCTATTCGAGGTGGCGACCTGCGCCCTTATGGGTGCAGGAATGTCGGCTTTCCTTGTCCCGATCCTCGCGGTCGCCACGCAGCTCGCCGATGCCGGTCTGCTGCCCTTGGCGTCACGTGGACCTCTGCTCATCTTCCTGTTGATCCTCGGCGCTTTCAACCTGCTGAACCTGCTGCCGATGCACCGTTTCGACGGCGGCCAGGTGCTCCGGCAAATTTTCCGCACGCGAAGGTCGCAGATTGCGGCCAGTTTTGTTGTCACCCTGTGCATTCTCGGCATCGGATTCGAGATCGGTTTGCCGGCGAACGTGCTAACCGCGGGCCTGCTCGTTTTCACGCTTGTTAGCCTCGTCAGCGGCGCTTCCGTGAAGCCGCGCCAGATGCTCGAAGAGATGAAGGACGGCGAGCGCATGCTGGTTGCCTTTGGCCTCTACGCGGCCATCGCGGTGCATGGCTATGCCATTATTTTCGCAACTGAAAAGCTCTTTTGACGCAGGCCGTATAGGGATTGGCGCAATCAGCCTATTCGAGGCGGAAACTCACGCCCACGGACAGTTTTCCCTTGAGCGGGCCGCGTCGTGCGTGCAAAGCTCCGCCCAATCAAATCAGTAGGAGCATCTGACATGGACGTTCGCGCCGCCGTTGCCGTACAGGCTGGAAAACCGCTTGAAGTGATGACCGTTCAGTTGGAGGGACCGCGAGCCGGCGAAGTGCTGGTCGAGGTGAAAGCGACCGGCATCTGCCACACGGATGATTTCACCCTCTCGGGCGCCGATCCGGAAGGTCTGTTTCCGGCGATCCTCGGCCATGAGGGCGCCGGCATCGTCGTCGATGTCGGTCCAGGTGTGACCTCGGTGAAGAAGGGTGACCATGTCATTCCGCTCTACACGCCGGAATGCCGCGAATGCCCGTCCTGCCTGTCGCGCAAGACCAATCTGTGCACCGCCATCCGCTCGACACAGGGCCAGGGGCTGATGCCGGATGGCACTTCGCGCTTCTCGATCGGCAAGGACAAGATCCACCACTATATGGGCTGCTCAACCTTCGCCAACTACACGGTGCTGCCGGAGATCGCCGTCGCCAAAGTCAATCCCGACGCACCCTTCGACAAGATCTGCTATATCGGCTGCGGCGTAACCACGGGCATCGGCGCCGTCATCAACACCGCCAAGGTGGAGATGGGCGCGACCGCGATCGTCTTCGGTCTCGGCGGCATCGGCCTTAACGTCATCCAGGGCCTGCGCCTCGCCGGCGCCGACATGATCATCGGCGTTGATCTCAACAACGACAAGAAGGCCTGGGGCGAGCGCTTCGGCATGACGCATTTCGTCAACCCGAAGGAGGTCGGCGACGACATCGTGCCTTACCTCGTCAACATGACGAAGCGCGGCGCCGACCAGATCGGTGGCGCAGACTATACCTTCGACTGCACCGGCAACACCAAGGTCATGCGTCAGGCGCTGGAATCCTCGCATCGCGGCTGGGGCAAGTCCGTGGTCATCGGTGTTGCGGGTGCCGGCCAGGAGATCTCTACCCGGCCGTTCCAGCTGGTTACCGGTCGCTCCTGGATGGGCACGGCCTTTGGCGGCGCACGTGGCCGCACCGATGTGCCGAAGATCGTCGATTGGTACATGCAGGGCAAGATCGAGATCGATCCGATGATCACCCACACCATGCCGCTCGAAGACATCAACAAGGGCTTCGAACTCATGCATTCCGGCGAAAGCATCCGAAGCGTGGTACTGTATTGAGGCGAGGACGACGGAATGCGGTGCGACTTTAAAATGGCCTGCGGCTTTTTCGCAAATTGATCCTGATTTGGGAGCCGTGGGCAGCTAAGGAGGAGGAGCTGAACATGCCAAGTCAAGTATCGCTGCACCCCGCCCTCGACGGCGGTGTGAAAAAGGGCCAGGCAAATTTCAACGGCGGCACGCTGGTCTGCGCCTGCGTCGACCGTCCTGTGAAGGTCGCTATCAAGGGTACTATCGCGCACAATCACGCCTGCGGCTGCACGAAATGCTGGAAGCCGAAGGGAGCGGCTTTTTCAGTGGTCGCCGTGACCCCGCATGAAAACGTCACGGTGCTGGAAAATGGCGACAAGCTGCAGGTCGTCGATCCGGATGCGCTGATCCAGCGCCATGCCTGCAAGGCCTGCGGCGTTCATATGTACGGACCGGTGGAGCGCGAACATGCCTTCAAAGGGCTCGATTTCATTCATCCGGAACGCTTTCAGGAGAGTGGCTGGCCGGAGCCGACATTCGCGGCCTTCGTGTCGTCGATCATCGAATCCGGCACGCCGCCTTCGGCGATGGCAGGTGTCCGCGGTCGCCTGAACGAGCTAGGCCTCACGCCCTATGATTGCCTGAACCCAACGCTGATGGATGTCATCGCAACCTGGGTGGCGAAAAAGGCAGGCACACTGAAGGAAGCCTGACGTCTTGAACGAATGGCAGCCGTCGGATTATGAGACCCCGAACGAACCGCCGCTACGCGCCCGTCGGGGCCTCCTAGCGTTTCCATCAAAGCAGATTGAAATTCATGATTTATGTCGATGCAGACGCCTGCCCGGTGAAGCCGGAAATCCTCAAGGTCGCCGAGCGCCACGGCATGGAAGTGACCTTCGTGGCGAATTCCGGTCTGCGTCCTTCCCGCGATCCGATGGTGCACAATGTCATCGTCTCGGCCTCGTTCGATGCCGCCGACAACTGGATTGCCGAGCATGCCAGTGTCGGTGACGTGGTCGTCACTGCCGATGTCCCGCTCGCGGTCCGTTGCGTGGCAACTGGCGCGCTCGTCAGCGGTCCGACGGGTCGGGTCTTCGACGATACCAATATCGGCATGGCGAGCGCTATGCGCGATCTCGGCGCTCACCTGAGAGAGACCGGCGAAAGCAAGGGTTACAATGCGGCCTTCGGCCCGAAGGATCGCTCCCGCTTCCTCGAAACTTTCGATCGCCTGTGCCGCCGGGCCAAGGCTCTTACCCCAAAAACGGACGATAAAGAATGAACATAATTTCACAGACGACTGCCTTTGGCGGCATGCAGGGTGTTTTCACGCACGAATCCGACGCCTGCAAGTGCGACATGACTTTTGCAGTTTTCGTCCCACCAAAGGCCATCAAGGAGCCCTGCCCGGTTGTCTGGTATCTCTCAGGCCTAACCTGCACGCATGCAAACGTTATGGAAAAGGGCGAATATCGGCGCATGGCTGCAGAGCTCGGCCTGATCGTCGTCTGCCCGGACACGAGCCCGCGCGGCAATGACGTCCCGGATGAGCTTACCAATTGGCAGATGGGCCAAGGCGCCGGTTTCTATCTCGATGCGACGGAAAGGCCTTGGTCGGAAAACTATCAGACGTACACCTACATCACCGAAGAACTTCCGGCCTATGTTAGCCAACACTTCCGCATGGACATGAGCCGCCAGGGCATCTTCGGTCACTCGATGGGCGGTCACGGTGCCATGACCATCGCGCTCCGGAACCCAGATCGGTTCAAGAGCTGCTCGGCTTTTGCGCCCATCGTGGAGCCTTCGACCGCGGATTGGTCGGCCCCAGCGTTTGAGAAATATCTGGGCTCCGACCGTGCCACCTGGCGGAAATATGATGCCTGCGCCTTGGTAAGCGACGGCGCACGTTTTCCCGAGTTCCTGATTGACCAAGGCAAGGCCGATGGCTTCCTGGAGAGCGGGCTGCGTCCATGGCTGTTCGAAGAGGCTGTGAAGGATACTGACATCAAGCTTACGCTGCGCCTGCACGAGCGCTACGATCACTCCTACTACTTCATTTCGACCTTCATGGACGATCATCTGAAGTGGCACGCGGAGCGTCTTGCCTGAGGCGGCAAAAAACGGGTAGCGAGCCGCAGCCGCGGCCGGTAAAGCCGGCCACGGCATTTTATTGCATCAGGCGGAGGCCTTGCGCCCCTCGACCGACAGAGCACCGGGGCCAGCGAAGAAGATGAACAGGAAGATGAAGCTGAACAGAATTGCCGCCTCGCCACCGTTCAGAGCCGGCCAGAACGCTTTCGATCCGTGCGCCATGAAGTAGGCAACAGCCATCTGGCCCGAAAGGATGAAGGCGACCGGCCGCGTAAACAGCCCGATCAGCACCAGCAGGCCACCGACCACTTCGAGCAGAGCGGCGACCAGCAGCAAGGGCGGCAGCGGGCCGTCCATCTGCGCGGCCGGGAACGCGAAAAGCTTCATCGTTCCATGCTCGATAAACAGCAGCGCAGTGATGATGCGCAGAGCGGCAAGCGCGTAGGACTGGTAGGCGCTCAGTCGTTCCATGTAGACTCTCCTTTTGAATAAAGACAGCGGAGGGTTAGCTGCTTCGCCAGGAGGAAAGAAGACACGGATCGTTGACGGGCGATCACTTCCTGTTGATTTTCCTTGGCTTTCCCCACTTTATTCTCCTTAAAGCGGAATATTGTCGTGCTTCTTCCAAGGATTGCTCAGGTCTTTATTGCGAAGCATCTTTAGGCCCCGCGCCAGCCGTCGGCGTGTGGAATGCGGCATGATGACCTCGTCCACGTAACCGCGCTCGGCAGCGACGAACGGAGAAAGGAACCGATCTTCGTACATCTTCGTATGCGCGCTGATCTTTTCGGGATCGGCGATATCCTTGCGGAAGATGATTTCGACGGCCCCCTTCGCGCCCATCACGGCGATCTGAGCCGTCGGCCAAGCATAGTTCAAGTCCCCCCTCAAATGCTTCGATGCCATGACGTCATAGGCCCCGCCGAACGCCTTGCGCGTGATGACGGTGAGCTTCGGCACCGTCGCCTCCGCATAGGCGAACAGCAGTTTCGCACCATGCTTGATCAGCCCGCCATATTCCTGGGCGGTTCCAGGCAGGAAGCCGGGCACGTCCACAAAGGTTACGATCGGAATGTTGAAGCAGTCGCAGAAGCGGACGAACCGCGCTGCCTTTCGCGACGCATCGCTGTCGAGCACGCCGGCGAGCACCATCGGCTGGTTTGCCACGAAACCGACGGTCGAGCCTTCGATCCGACCGAAGCCGCAGACGATATTTTTGGCGAAGCTCGCCTGGATCTCGAAGAAATCACCCTCATCCACCGTCTTTAGGATCAATTCCTTGATGTCGTAGGGCTTGTTCGCGTTCGCTGGCACCAGTGTGTCGAGCGATGCATCGGCATCTGTCACCGACTGGTAACATTCGATTTCGGGCACCGGTGATGTGTTCGACTGCGGTAGCAGGTCGATGAGTCGCCGAACCTGCAGCAACGCCTCGACGTCATTGTCGTAGGCGCCGTCGGCAATCGAGGATTTGGTCGTATGCACCGAGGCGCCACCGAGCTCTTCCGCGGTGACGGTCTCATTCGTCACCGTCTTCACCACGTCGGGGCCGGTCACGAACATGTAGGAGGTATCACGGACCATGAAGATGAAATCGGTCATGGCGGGCGAGTAGACGTCACCGCCGGCACATGGACCCATGATGACCGAGATTTGCGGAATGACGCCGGAGGCGAGCACATTGCGTTGGAAGACCTCCGCATACCCGCCCAGCGCCGCCACGCCTTCCTGGATACGCGCGCCGCCGGCATCATAGATGCCGATGATCGGCGCTCTGTTCTTGAGCGCCATATCCTGAACCTTCATGATCTTCTCGGCATGCGCTTCCGAGAGCGAACCGCCGAACACCGTGAAGTCCTTCGCGAAGACGAATACCGTTCGCCCGTTCACCGTTCCCCAACCGGTGACCACGCCGTCACCGGCGATCCGCGTCTTGTCCATGCCAAAATCGTTGGATCGATGCTCGACAAACATGTCGAACTCCTCAAAGGAGTCTTCGTCCAGGAAAAGATCGATCCGCTCACGTGCCGTCAGCTTGCCGCGCTGATGCTGCGCGTCGATACGCCCCTTGCCTCCACCGAGCCGTGCAATGCCGCGCCGGCGTTCGAGTTCCTCAAGAATTTCCTTCATGGATACTCCTCGCCGCGGATCACGCGGCTGGTTCAAGCGCGTCCGGCGCTCAGTGAGAAAGCGGAACGAATGCGAGCGGCGATATCCTCGGCGAGGATCTCGTCGGCTGCCGTTGGACTACTGGAGAAGCTTGTCACTTCAAACGCACTGACGGCGATGACCGAACCATCGTCGACGGAGGCGGCATCGACGCTGACCTTTGCGACATTCCGGCTTTTGTCGAAGCCCTGGCCCTTTTCGACAAAAAGGATCCGGATTGTCAGCACAACGCGCGGATAGACGTCTGTTCGCACCGTAGCGTTTATCGCGGCATTTACCCGATCGCCGACACCGGCAAGGATTGCTGGCGGGATCTTCTGCGCGCTGACAACGACAGCGCTTCGCACGTCATAGACCGGGGCGGGTTGCTCCTTTGCGAAAATCGAGCACGAGGCAAGCGCGATGCAAACCAGCGCCACCGGTAAAAAGCACGACTTGACCCAGCTCATTAAGAAAATCCGCATCCGCCCCCAATAGACTCGCAGATTTTCGCGATAACCCGGCTCAACGCAATATGTTTCAGCCCTTCAAGGCCAAAAAAACGTCCGCAGCGGCATTGAAGTCCTCAAAGCGCTTCGCGCGCCGCTCTTCGGCTTCTTCGTCACTGCCCCAATGCTCGATCGTCCAATCCTCATCGAGATGCGCGAGCGACCAAACCTTGTCCGCCGGCAGAGTGCCATCGGCGAAGGCAAGCGCCAGCAGCGCGGAGCCGGTCAGTGTCGTGATGGTGTGCAAGGCCGCCAGGGTCGTCGCATCGTCGTGCCGCCTCAATGCTGCGGAATACGCAGAAATTGCTTCCGGCGGCTGGTCATGGTGCATGACGCCTTCGATCAGGATGAAGCGCGCACCGAGCGAGTTGCCGGCCCAATCGAGCACCGGGTCCCAAAGATCTCTCTGGCGCTCGACGAGGGCTTGCGGCGCTTCGGCACGATAGCAAAGCAGATCGCTCGAGGAGAAGCGCACGATATCGTCGAAGACGGCTTGCGTGTCGGCTGCAACTCCGTCGATGGCGGTGTTGACGAGCCGAGTCACAGGCATGGTCGAGGGGTCGATCACCTCAACCTGCGCCTCCCATTCGTGTACCAAAAGCTCCGCAAGTGGCTTCGTCGCGACAACAAGCAGTTTGCGCGCTGGCGTACGAATGGCCTTGCCGTCCAGCTCGATGGAATGGCCTTCGTCGACTTCCGCGATCGTGACAGCCTTGTAGAAGCGCTTCGGCAACGGCTTCTTCATCTGGATCTGGGCACGGCGAATAGGGTCCGGATGGCTCAATCCTTCCGCCAGGTCGTTCAACAGATCACGCATGCTTCACCTCAGGAAAAATGCTTCAAAACGTCACTCGGGTGACGAACAATGCCGTCGGCCCCTGCAGACACCAGATCGTCCACGCTCGCATAGCCCCACGACACGCCAACCGCTTTCGCGCCCGCGGCCTTCGCCATCTGCATATCGTAGATGGCATCGCCGATAACAATCGCATCGGCGGGATTCATGCCGATCTCGCTGCAGCACTCCATTACCATAGCTGGATGGGGCTTCGATGGGCAGTCGTCAGCCGTGCGCGAAACGATAAAATGGGGTGCGAAACCGTGTGTTTCGAGAATGTGGACAAGACCGCGACGCGACTTGCCCGTTACCGCTCCGATCAGGATGTCATCGTTCTGCGCCAATTCATCGATCAACGGCCTGATGCCATTGAACAGCGGCACGTCCATTCCAGGTTCGTCACGAACACCGGCATAGATCGTCTTGTAGTGTGCCGTCATCGCGATCGCTTCGTCGTCCACGTGCGGCTTTCCCTGCATCCGCGCAATGGCGATATCCAGCGTCAGTCCGATGATCGACTTCGTCAACGAGACATCCGGCCTATCGTATCCGAAGTGCACGAAGGTCCGCGCCATCACCTCATGGATCAGTGCTGCGCTGTCGACCAGCGTGCCGTCACAATCGAAGAGCGCCAGTCTCATTCGTCATCGGCTCCGTCGGCAGAGTTCTCATCAAATCCCAGCAGGTTCCAGGTCTGGACCATATGCGGAGGCAGCGGCGCGGTGATGCGAAGGCGCCCTCCGGACGGATGCGGGATGTCGATGTGGCGTGCGTGCAGGTGCAGTCGCTTTTGAACGCCGCCGGGAAAATCCCAGTTCGGATCATCGTCGAAATACTTGGGATCCCCAATGATCGGGTGACCGATATGGAGCGCATGGACGCGAAGCTGATGCGTACGGCCGGTATAGGGCTCCATTTCAAGCCAGGCGAGCCTCTGCGCCGCCGTCTCGACCACGCGGTAGTAGGAAACGGCGTGGTCGGCGCCCTCCTCACCATGCTTGGCAATCCGCATGCGGTCGCCATCCGGCGTTGCTTCCTTCACAAGCCAAGTCGAGATCTTGTCCTCGCGCTTGCGCGGTACCCCCTTCACGAGCGACCAGTAGGTCTTCTTCGTGTCGCGTTCCCGAAAGGAGGCTGTCAGCTTTTGGGCGGCGCCGCGGGTGCGTGCGATGACCAGGACACCCGATGTGTCCCTGTCCAAGCGATGCACCAGGCGCGGCTTCTCGCCTTTCGGACTGGTCCAGGCTTCGAGCATCTTGTCGATATGGCGTGTCACGCCTGAGCCGCCCTGAACCGCAAGGCCCGCGGGCTTGTTAAGGACGATGACCTTGTCGTCTTCGTGCAGCACCATCCGCGACAACAGTTCGAAATCGCCGGAGTGCTTGAGATCGCGGCCAGCGATCGGTCCGGTTTTCGCCTTGGCATCGACATCAAGCGGTGGCACGCGCACCATCTGTCCGGGCTGCACACGCGTGTCGCTTTTCACCCGCCCACCGTCGACGCGAACCTGTCCGGAGCGAAGCAGCTTCTGGAGCGGGCCGAAACCGAGGCCCGGGAAGTGCACCTTGAACCAGCGGTCGAGCCGCATGCCCGCCTCATCCGGCTCCACCTTTTTGTGTTCAATACCCGCCATACGTCATCTTTCGGAAAATGGTTTCCGCGCACGGCGCGGCCTTTGCGGCTGGCTTTAGAGCATTTTTGCCGAAAACGGAAATCGTAATCTCACAAGATCGCGCGCATGAGTGCCAGTCCGCCGATCACCGCGGCCAAGGAGAGGCCGACGCTGGCAGCGATATAGACCGCGCTGGCGACAGTTGCGCCACGCTCGCAGAGCGAAATTGCATCGAGCGAGAACGAGGAGAAGGTTGTAAGACCGCCGAGGAAGCCGGTGATCAGTAGCAGGCGCAATTCCGGCGAGGCATCGAAGCGCCGGACGATCATCTCCGCGAATACGCCGATGATGAAGCAGCCAACAACGTTGACGGTCAGTGTCCCCCACGGAAATGCCGGCCCTGCAATCCTGAGAGCCAACTGGCCGACATAGTATCTAAGCACGGAACCGATCGCACCGCCGACGGCGACAAGGAAGGCCTGAATCATGGATCTACTCTGTTTTGACGCGCGGGACATTCCAATCATCTGCGGGGAAGATCAAGATGCATAAAATGCTAGCGGTTGATTTAGCCAGTTAAGAACCCCCGCGCCTTATCGTGTCACCATGACAGTCTTGGTTGGCAGCATATCCGCAAGCACCGCCGCCGCAGCGTTTGAAACGCTTCGGATTCCACAGCGTGTGTCCGCAAGTACCTCTGCCAAAGAGTCTCGCCGCGCCGCCGATCGTCAAACCAAGGCAGCCAGCGGCCAGGACGTCGAAGAGCCCGCCAATATCATTCAATCGACGGAAGTCGCGCTAGATCTCATGACGATGGGGCAAAGGCAGCCGCAGGCCGGGTTGAAACAGGCCCTGGAATTCTACAGCGAGAGCTGAGCGTTGCCGGATTTTCTCACCCGCAGCGACCTATCATTAGAAGCGCGCGACAAAAATTTGTTCGGCGGCGACATTCCCCCTTGCCAACTACAGCCCTGGCCAGATAATTGCCCTCGACCTTGTTGGGAGAA
>Ga0207426_1000784_pt1 | contig 34742 bp, 28 predicted proteins | sample AraplaMF_Cvi_mMS_FD_184265 | JGI IMG/M metagenome (GOLD analysis project Ga0207426, IMG submission 184265) | Arabidopsis root microbial communities from the University of North Carolina, USA - plate scrape MF_Cvi_mMS (SPAdes) (version 2) | ecosystem: Host-associated > Plants > Roots > Endosphere... | reverse complement strand
CGTCCAGACTTCCTGGTCGTGAGAACCTCCAATGTACTCTCCATGGAGAAACTCCCGTTGCTCGTCCATGGAAAGCCGATCACAGATTACGGGAGGAAGGACAACGTGGGACTGGGGCATCGCTTACGACCTATCGGTGCTATGACGAGAAGTGTTTTATCCTCGCGGCGATAGGTCTGAGGACGGCATTAGACAGCTGTGTAGCCAGTGTCAAAATTGATCCCGCGAAGTCATTTCAAGAAAAGCTGAAGGAGCTAAAAGAGCAGGGTTTCATTGGTGATACGGAGCACGGAATTCTGACCGTATTAACCAATGCGGGCAGCGCCGCAGCGCATCGAGGCTGGTCACCGAATGAAGAGCAAACAACCCATCTTCTGGACGTCCTGGAGAACTTTATTCATCGCGTTCTAGTGAACGGGCAGAAGGCTCTTGAGATTAAGAGCGGAATTCCCGAGGCTCAGAAACGAAAGAGGGCGGGAACATCGAAAGCTGATGGGGTCTGAGCCGTACTCCAGCACCATAACTGGCGCGGCATCTAATTGACGTGTATCACCCGCGCCCATTGAACAGCCGAACCCCAGTCAGTTCCGCAAGCTTCTCCACCAGCGCATCCTGAAACCCAGCATCACCAACCTCCGCCGCCGCCTCCCGCCGCTGCCGATGATACCAATACCCACCGCTGACCTTGGCGGCTCCCGCATCGCTAGCCGCAAGCCATGTCTGCGTGAGATGCCCCATCTCAAGGTCATCGGGTGCGCCGGCGCCGCCCATCTTGGTCGGCACCCAGCCGGGATCCACCGCGTTGCTGAGAACATCCGGCCAGTGGCGGGCGATGGCGGCGGCGAGGGTGGCGATGTAGAGCTTGCTTTCCGAATAGGCCTGGCTGGCGTTCCACGGCCGCTTCTTCCAGTCGATATCGTCAAGGGCGCTGCTGCCGCTGCGATGCATGCCGCTGCTGAGATAGACCAGGCGATCGGGGCGGGTGATCCAGGCGGTGAGCAGATAGGGGGCGAGCACATTCACCGCCAGCGTCTTGGCGTGACCTTCCGGCGTTTCGCCCCGGCTCCGCTCGAGGTAGATGCCGGCATTGTGGATGACGGCGTCCATGCGGCCGATGGCGTTGACCTGCTCGGCGATCGAGCGCGTTTCCCTGGCGCTGGCGAGATCGCCGATGACGATGCCGAGCGCGGTGGGCGAAATCTCGGCGAGGGCGGCGGCGCGCTCGCGGGAGCGGGCGTGCAGGACGACCTCGTGGCCCTCCTTCATCAGAGTGCGTGCGGCGGCGAGGCCGAGGCCATCGGTGGAACCGGTGATGAAGATGCGGCTCATGGGGTTTCCCTTCGCGGTGGCGTGGAGGGCAGAGAGTGCTTGGCTAGGGGTGCTTGGGTCAAGGTGGGATGGTGGACAAGTCCGCCAGCGAGTGGGTGCGGTTTTGCAGATTGGTTCCCACCTATTCCGTCATCCTCGGGCTTGACCCGAGGATCCATACGCAGCACTCGACGTACATGAGTTCACGCATAGGATGCCCCCTGCCGCTCCGTCTGTCGACGGCGAGCACAATGCTCGGGGCATGGATCCTCGGGTCAAGCCCGAGGATGACGGAGGAGGTGGTGGGGCTCGGCGAAAAACGGCGGCGCCATGGATCCCAGGCTCAAGGCCTGGGATGACGGAGTGTGTGGTGATGCGGCGGCCAAGCCACGGTTTGTTGCCTCCGCCCCTCACTCCACCCAGCGCCACCTCACATACTCTCCCGCCGCCGCTCCGCCCCCGCCGCAATCGTCTGCACCAGCTCATCCACCTCCCGTGCCAGCCGCTCCAGCGGCAGGCCGACGAAGCGGCCTTCCAGGCTGATGCTGACGACGCCGTGGACGGCGCCGAACAAGGTGCGGGCGCGGATGGCGCGGTCTTCGGGGGGCATGTCGGGCTGCAGTTCGGCCAGCGGTTCGGCGATCACGTCCATCAGGAAGAGGTGTTCGTCGAGATGCCATTGCGGCGTCGGGCTCGATTCCGGCGGGAAGTGCTCGAACAGCGCCTTCCAGAGGTTCCGGTGCTCGACGGCGAAGTTCAAATAGCCTTGCGCCAGGTTGCGCAGCCGGTCGGTCGGCGGCCGGTCCTTGGTTTCATCAAGGGTGAGCCTCGCCTCCAGCGCCTTCAGCGTTCCCGAATTGACGTGGATGACGAGCTCGGCGAGGTCTGAAAAGACCGTGTAGAGGCCGCCAAGCGCGCAGCCGGCATCCTGGGTGATGTCGCGGGCCCGGAGATTGGTGAGCCCGTCCTTGGCGATCCGCTCGCGCGCCGCCTCGATCAGCCGGGCCTTCAGGTCTTCGCGTTTTTCTTCTCGTCTGCCGGCCATTAACCATTCCACTTCGATTTTTTGAACGTCGTTCAAAATTTATCTTGAACGATGTTCATGATTCTGGCATAACACCTATCGTGAACAACGTTCATAAACCGGAGGAAGGAAATGTTCAAACTGATTTCCATATTGTTGCGGGGCAGGGCGCATGATGCCGAGCAAGCTTTCGCCGACTGCCACGCCGTGCCGCTGCTTTCCCAGCAGATCCGCGATGCCGCCCAATCGATCCAGTCGGCCCGCCGCAGCGTCGCGGTCGCCATCGCCCAGAACGAGCAGGAGAAGGTGCAGCACGCAACGATCGTCGCCCGCATCGCCGATCTCGAAGTTCGCGCCTCCGCAGCACTGACCAAGGGCAATGAGGGCCTGGCCCGCGAGGCGGCCGAGGCGATCGCCTTTCTCGAAGCCGAGCGCGATGCATCGGAAAAGGCGCAAGCCCAGTTCACCCAGGCGATCGACAAGCTGAAGGGCATCGTCCGCGCCTCCGAGGCGCGGCTGCAGGAGCTGCAGCGCGGCGAGCGGCTGGCCCGCGCGACGCAAGAGGCGCAGAAGCTCGATGTGTCAGTCGCCGGTCCGGGCTTTGCCACGCTCGACGATGCCGAGGAGACCCTGGCCCGCCTTCGTCTGCGCCAGAGCCAGAATGAGCTGACGGCCGCAGCCCTCAAGGACATGGAAGGCACCATCCGCCCGGCCGGCATCATCGAAAAGCTTGCCAATGCCGGCTTCGGCGCGCCGCTGCGCTCATCCGCCGATGATGTGCTGGCGCGGCTGAAGAGCCGCATCACGCCTGCTGCCTGAAATTGCATCCATCCAACCATTCATCCATCGAACCATAGGGATTAAGACAATGAACGACAGTTTCCAGAAACATTCCGCCAGCTGGGTCAGCTTCTCCTACATCTCCTTTGGCTCGGCCGCCTTCATGCTGGCGCTCGGCCTCTACATGATGCCGCTCGATCTCTGGGGCAAAGGCTATCTCGCCATGGGCATTCTGATGCTGGTGCAGACCACGGTGAACATCACCAAGACGCTGCGCGACAACGCCGAATCCGAGAAGCTGATCCGCAAGGTCGAGGATGCCCGCACCGAGAAACTCCTGGTCAAGTTCAATCGTAACGATGAAGATTGATCTTGGTTAACCACAGCGCAGAGTTGTTATCGCATTCAACTTTTGCGTAACAACTCTGTGGCCTTCTCTGCCAGTCGAAAGAGGGACCCGCCGTGCAACACAATCTGATGACCTCGAGGAAATTCGCGCCGCTGTTCTGGACCCAGTTCCTGACGGCTTTCAACGACAATTTCCTCAAGAACACCCTGGTGTTCCTCATTCTCTTCAAGATGTCGGCCAGTGAGGGCGCCGCCCTGGTGACGCTTGCCGGCGTCATCCTCATCGTGCCCTTCCTGCTGCTCTCCGCACTCGGCGGCGAACTCGCCGACAAGCACGACAAGGCCAAAATCGCCGAGCTGCTGAAACGCTGCGAGATCGCGGTCGCCGCCCTGGCCGTTATCGGCCTGGCATTCTCTTCGATTTTTGTGCTGATGGCGGCGCTGTTTGGCTTCGGTATCGTCTCGGCGCTGTTCGGGCCGATCAAATACGGCATCCTGCCGGATCATCTCGAACGGCGCGACCTGCCGAAGGCCAATGCCTGGATCGAGGGCGGCACCTTCATCGCCATCCTCGCCGGCACGATCATCGCCGCACTCGCCTTCTCCGGCGGTGAAAACGTGCTGATCTTCGGCACGATGATGATGGGGCTTTCGGTGCTCTGCTGGCTTTCGGCCCGCATGATCCCGCCGACCGGCTCCAAGGCGCCGGATCTGGAGATCGACCGCAATGTCATCCGCTCCAGCTACACCCTCGTCAAGGAAATCCGCGAGGACAAACGCCTGTGGCGTTCGGCGCTGATGAACTGCTGGTTCTGGCTGGTCGGCGCCTTCGTGCTCTCCATCCTGCCGACCATGGTGACCGAGCTGCTCGGCGGTTCCGAGCTCGTCGTGCCGGCCTATCTCACCGTCTTTGCCATCGCCGTCGCTGTCGGCTCGGCCATTGCCGCCTGGATGTCCTCCGGCCGCATCGTGCTGCTGCCCGCCCCGGTCGGCACGGCGCTGCTCGGCCTCTTCAGCCTCGATCTCGCCTGGAACCTCTGGGGCCTGGCTTCCACAAGCCACGCAACGACGATCGTCGGTTTCTTTGCCGGCCAGAATACCATCCGCGTCGCCATCGATCTCGCCGGCATGGCAATCTCGGGCGCCTTCATCGCCGTGCCGACTTTCGCCGCCCTGCAGACCTGGGCGCATGAGGATCGCCGCGCCCGCGTCATCGGCGCCGCCAATGTGCTGTCGGCGCTGTTCATCACCGTCGGCCTCGGCCTGGTTGCCGCCGTCCAGGCGCTCGGCGCCTCCATTCCGCAGATCCTGATCGGCCTCGGCATCATCAATTTCGCCGTTGCCTGGCTGATGCTGAAGACGCTGCCGACCAATCCCTTCCGCGATTTCATCTCGATCCTGTTCCGCGCCTTCATGCGGCTGGAGGTCGAGGGGCTGGAGAATATCAAGAAGGCCGGCCGCGCGCCGATCATTGCGCTCAACCATGTCAGCCTGCTCGATGGCGCCCTGGCGCTTGCGATCACCGAGGAAGAGCCCACCTTTGCCGTCGATTACAAGATCGCCCAGGCCTGGTGGGTGCGCCCCTTCCTGAAAATGTGCAAATTCCTGCCGCTTGACCCGACCAAGCCGATGGCGACGCGCTCGCTGATCAAGGTGGTGCAGGATGGCAACCCGATCGGCATCTTCCCCGAGGGCCGGCTGACGGTGACCGGCACGCTGATGAAGGTCTATGATGGTGCCGCCATGGTCGCCGACAAAACAGGCTCGATGGTCGTGCCGGTGAAGATCGACGGGCTGGAGAAGAGCTATCTCTCTTATCTCGACAACGGCAAGATCCGCCGCCGGCTGTTCCCCAAGGTCAAGGTCACCATTCTCGAGCCGGTGAAGCTGGAAGTGCCGCCTGAGCTGAAGGGCCGCAAGCGCCGCACGGCGGCCGGCGCCGCCCTCTATCAGGTGATGTCGAACCTGTTGTTCCAGACCGCCGATACCTCGTCGACCGTGCTCGACCGCGTCATTCAGGCCGGTGGCGAATTCGGCATGGGCAAGCTCGCCGTCGAAGATCCGGTCACCGGCCGGCTGACCTATGGCAAGCTCTTGACCGGGGCTGCCGTGCTCGGCGCCAAGTTCCGCGCCCGCTTCCCGGAAACCAATCTCGGCGTCATGCTGCCGAATGCCAATGGTGCGGCCGCCACCCTGCTCGGCGTGATGACGGCGGGCAAGGTGCCGGCGATGCTGAACTTCACCGCGGGCGCCGCCAATATCCTCTCCGCCTGCAAGGCCGCCGAAGTCAGGCATGTGCTGACCTCGCGCGCCTTCGTCACCCAGGCGAAGCTCGGCCCGGTCATCGAAGAGATGGAAAAGCAGGTGACGATCGTCTGGCTCGATGATCTCAGGGCGGAAATCGGCCTCAAGGACAAGATCCTGGGGTATCTGCGCAAGGCGCGGCCGCTGGTGAAGCGTAAGCCGGATGATCCGGCCGTCATCCTCTTCACCTCCGGCTCCGAAGGCACGCCGAAGGGCGTGGTGCTGACCCACCGCAACATCCTGTCGAACGCCGCCCAGGCCGCCGCCCGCATCGATTTCCACAGCGGCGACAAGGTGTTCAACATCCTGCCGGTGTTCCATTCCTTCGGGCTGACGGCGGGCACCGTGCTGCCGCTGATCTCGGGCGTGCCGGTCTATTTCTATCCGTCGCCGCTGCATTACCGCATCGTGCCGGAGCTGATCTATGTCTCCAACGCCACGATCATCTTCGGCACCGATACCTTCCTCAATGGCTATTCGAGGACGGCGCATCCCTACGACTTCCGCTCGATCCGCTACATCTTCTCCGGCGCCGAGCCGGTGAAGGCCGCAACCCGCCAGACCTATATGGAAAAATTCGGCCTGCGCATCCTCGAAGGTTACGGCGTCACCGAGACCGCGCCGGTCATTTCCATCAACACGCCGATGTACAATAAGTCGGGCACGGTCGGCAAAATCCTGCCGGGCATGGAATGGAAGCTCGAACCGGTGCCCGGCATCGATGAGGGCGGCCGGCTGCATGTGCGCGGCGCCAATGTCATGGCCGGTTATCTCCGCGCCGAAAAGCCCGGCGTGCTCGAGCCGCTCGCCGACGGCTGGCACGACACCGGCGACATCGTCACCATCGATGAGGACGGTTTCGTCAAGATCCGCGGCCGCGCCAAACGCTTCGCCAAGATCGGCGGCGAAATGATCTCGCTCGCCGCCGTCGAGACGCTCGCCGCCGAACTCTGGCCCGGCGCGCTGTCGGTCGTCTCCTCGCTGCCCGACGCCAAGAAGGGCGAGCGGCTGGTGCTCCTGACCGACGCCCCCACCGCCACCCGCGCCGAATTCCTCGCCTTCGCCAAATCCAAGGGCGCCATGGACATGATGGTCCCGGCCGAGGTCAATATCGGCAAGGTGCCGGTGCTCGGCTCCGGCAAGGTGGATTTCGTCGCGGCCCGCAAGCTGGCGGAAAGCGCGGTGCAGGCGGGGGAGGCGGCGTGAGGGCGTAGGGTTCGGGGGTCTCGCGTGGCCCCCGCTGGCCTGCCGGCCCCCGTGGCTCGACCCTGGGATCCATGCGGCTGGCACTGGTGGACTGGGATGGCATCCAACTGGGGTAAATTTTGAAGCCTCGTGCCGGGTTGTGGATCCCAGGGTCAAGCCCTGGGATGACGGAGTTTGGGGAGGGCAATTGGCAAGAGGCGGGACGTCTGGAGGAATTTCAGGGAGATGCACGAGCAGTTCTGGCATGGCTTAAATCGGCAATCCGATAAACGCTGCACACCTCGCTATATGTCGCACACGTTTCCCCCACCCTCCGTCATCCCAGGGCTTGACCCTGGGATCCATGCGCAGAGCCCCCCAGAAGACGCAGCCGGCATCACCACAACGTAAGATAAAGATCGTCCCACTCGGGATTCATGGCTTCGACCAGGTCGATCTTCCATTGCCGGTACCATCGCTTCAACGACTTCTCGCGCTGGATCGCACTGCCGATGTCCCAGTGCTCCTCATACCAGACGAGACGGGTGCATCCGTATTTCCAGGCAAAGCCCGGCGTCAGCCCCTCGCGATGCTCATAGATGCGGCGCTCCAGATCGGATGTCACGCCGATATAGAGCGTGCCATTTTTCTGGTTGGTGACGATGTAAACATATCCCGCCATTCCGGCAGAGTGCGTGGTTGTGGATCCCAGGGTCAAGTCCTGGGATGACGGAGTTTGGGGAGGGCGATTGGCAAGAGGCGGGACGTCTGGATGAATTTCAGCAAGGTGCACGAGCCGTTTTGCATTGGCATGGCGTAAATCGGCAATCCAATAACCGCTGCACACCTCGCTATTTGTCGCACACGTTTCCCCCACCTCCGTCATCCCAGGGCTTGACCCTGGGATCCATGCGGCACGCGGCGCGGGCGGTGGCCTATGGCGTCGGCCCGCTTGCCGCGGTCGGCGCCGGTTTCTTCAGCCTGAGAGCAAGAATGAGCGGCACGGCCAGCGCATAGACGGCGACGACCGAGAGCCAGATTGCGCCCGGCCATGCCTGGCGGACGAGGAAATAGACGCTGGAGAAGCCAAGCGGCGCCACGATCGAGGCGAGGCTGACGACCGAGGCCAGCACGCCCTGGAACTGGCCTTGCCGGTTTTCATCCACCTGCCGGCTGGCGAGCGACTGCAGCGCCGGCACGCCGATGCCGCCGAGCGTGAAGACCGGCATGATCGAAAAGATCATCCAGCCCTGGCCGGCAAAGGCCATGACGGTGAGCGCCATCGCGGCGCCGGCGATGCCGGTCAGGATTGCCCCGCGTTCGCCGAGCAATTTGACCGCCGGTCCCGGAAGGAAGGCCTGGGTCAGCGTCTGGCAGATGCCGAAGGCGCCGAGGGAAAGGCCGATCGAAAGCCCGCTCCAATGGAAGGCGTCGCTGCCCCAGAGCGCCCAGCAGGTGCCGTAGGCCTCGCCGGTGGCGCTGAAGATGAAGAAGAGGGTGACGACAGGCAGCAGGCTTTTGACCTCCAGCACCGCGTGCAGCGGCTTCAGCGGATTGAGCGCCGAAAGCGCGATCTTCTCCCGGCTGCCGGGGCGCGATTCCGGCAGGACGAAGAAGGCGAGCAGCAGGTTCAAGCCATTGAGCACGGCGGCGGCCATGAAGGGCAGCCGCAGCCAGTAATCACCGAGGACGCCGCCAGCGACCGGGCCGATGATGAAGCCGAGGCCGAACATGGCGTTGAAAAGCCCGAAGCGGCCGGCGCGCTTCTCCTCGGGCGAGATGTCGGTGATATAGGCGGTCGCCACCGACACGTTGGCGCTCGTCAGGCCGGCGATGGCGCGGCCGAGAAACAGCATCGGCAGATCGGCCGCAAAGGCGAGGAAGAGATAGTTGACGGCAGCGCCGGCGAGCGAAATCAGCAGCACCGGCCGGCGACCGATCCGGTCGCTGAGGGCCCCGAGCACCGGTGCGAAAATGAACTGCATGACCGCGTAGAGCGCGGTCAGCGTGCCGATATAGGCTGCGACGTTTTCGGCATGGGTGATATCGCGCAGCAGCGCGGGCAGGATGGGGAAGATCAGGCCGATGCCGACGGCATCGAGGACAATGGCGGTGAAAATGACGATAAGGGATCTGGTCATGGCGCGTTCCGGGTCGACGCAAGCGCACGAGCGCCGTTTGAGCGCCAATGGACTCACGATGAGGCCTGAGCTGATCAGGCGTTTGGTTTCTGGGAGGTGCTGGCCGATCCATGCTGCAAAGGCATGAATGGCGTGTGCTCGACCACCTGGACGACCATTCGTCCACCTGTTTACTCCGCCACTGAGCGGATCAAGGGAGGCAGCCGCTTTTCGCGACGGGCAAATAGATACGCCGGAGGGCTGAATGCGACAAGCCCCTTTTTGCGCCGGATCCGGATCTGGCTGCGGGCTGTCGGGATATTGAGAGCGGGGTCGATGGGCCATCCGCTGCAACGGCGGGTCTGGCAGTGTGCTCTTCGTGCAGAAGCCGGCTTGCGGCAGAAGCAGCGGCCGCGAACGAAAACAGGCGGCACTCGGGCCGCCTGTGAGCTGCTTCGGACGAAGCGTCCGTTACTTCTGTTCGGGCGCCAGGAACTCGGCGCAATAGGACGGGCCGTTGACGCCCGGAATATCGGCGACGGTGCGGATGTCGCGGATGGTGTAATCGGAGCTGGTGGTGATTTCGGCCTGGCAGCGCAGATAGGCGGTGCGGGCAGACGCGATCTGCTTGCCGCGCTTGCCATCGGCGCCTTCGGCGTATTTCGCCGGGATGCGGACGGTCTTGTAGCCGCCGCGCCAGGTATAGACGGTGGTCGAGCCTTGCTCGCTGTCGCTGATCGGCGGCCCGTAGGCGGCAAAGAAGATGCCGGCCGATTTGCCGACCCAGCGGGCCTCGATCGGATTGCCGGCGGAAGGAATGGTCGTGCATCCGGCAAGCGCAATTGCAAGCCCGGCCGCGGTCATGGTGCGGAAATTCATCGTGTCGTCCTGATCTCTAGCGCATTGGCTGCGAAGCCCGCCCTCGTGAGCGGTTTCGCCTGTCCCGTCTGCCCTTTAGCGCGGAACCCGGCAAAAGAAAATTGCCCGTTTGAGACTTCCGTTCGATTTGCGGGAAGTGTGGCTTTTTGCTGCAGTCGCGTGATCTCGAGCCTGTCACGTCACCGTCAAAAATTCCGCCGGTTTTTTGGAATTTGGTGCTTGTGCAACCAGATAGGCTGTTCTATAGAAGCGCCGCTGGTCACGGAGTGTAGCGCAGTCTGGTAGCGCACCACGTTCGGGACGTGGGGGTCGAGTGTTCGAATCACTCCACTCCGACCAGCTAGAAACCCCGCTTCGGCGGGGTTTTTCGTTTCTACTGATCTCAGCCAAAATTCCCCCGGATTCACCGGAGCGAGTTCAACCGCCCGAAAACCCGTCCTTCGCTGGAAATAATTTTTCTGCAGGAAAAGGTATAATCGAAGCGGGGCTGGTGGAAGCTCGGTGCATCGGCATCGCAAGAATCCAAGTTCGAGCCGATCTCAGGTTTTGAGCTGCGTCTCCATCCAGGTGCCCCAAGCGCAATTTGCGGGCCGCACGAGCGCCGCTCTGGATTTCGGACTCATCTATGCTAGCATCGAGGCCTGCGTGACTGGCGATGAAGGTGGATACCACCGGGAAGCGTGGGAATTTGGCCGCTCGCCTGGGCATCTGGATCATTTTTGCGAAGGTGCCCCATGTCGTCCCGCATCGAAAGTGAACGACTTGCGAATTGTCTAGCCGAACTTGATCAACTCACGAATTGGGAACGCCGCCCGCGCGGCGATATGCGGGTCGATCTGGAGCCGATGCGCGATCTCGCTCGTCGGATTGGCGATCCCCAGAACAGCTTTCGTATCGTCCATGTGGCCGGCACCAAGGGCAAAGGCTCGACTTGCGCCCTGATCGAGGCGGGTCTTGCGCAAGCGGGCTTCTCCGTCGGGCGATATGCCTCGCCGCATGTCATGCACATCACCGAGCGGGTTAGCATTGATGGCCGTCCGGTCGGCGAGGAGCGCCTGGCGGACGCGCTTGGGGCAGCGCTGGCGGCATTCAAAGACGCAAGGCGAGAGGCGACAGCCGCGCAGGGAGCGACCTGGTTCGATATCCTGACGGTTTCGGCCTTGCTGATCTTCAGCATGGAAAGGGTAGAGTGGGCCGTTCTCGAAACCGGACTTGGAGGGCGGTGGGACTCGACCAATATCGTTCAAAGCGATGTCGCTGTTATCACCAATATCGATCTCGAGCACACCGAAATTCTCGGCAAAACCCGGGCGGCCATTGCTTTCGAGAAGGCGGGAATCATAAAGCGCGGCGCGACAGTCGTCACACTTCTGCCGGAGGCGGACGAGGCAGGCGCCGTCATATCCGCCCGGGCAGCAGAACTCGGCTGTGCCGTGCGACGCCCCATGGTGCCGGCCGATGCAACGATTGAGCAGCGGAATGTTGCCGTGGCGGGAGCGGTTCTGGATGTCCTCGGGAAAATGGGCGTCATGACAAAGGCCGCAGGCGCGATGTCGGAGCCTCTTGGAGCACAGCTCCTCGATCCCTCGACGATCGAAGCTGCCCGCCTGCCGGGAAGGCTCGAAAAACTCGCCGTCAACACCAGCCACGGCGATAAGGTCAACGTGGTGCTGGACGGCGCGCATGTTCCCTTCAACCTTGCTGCGGTTCTGAGCGACCTTTCGCAGGAAGAAAAGTACCGCGCTCCCTGCATTGCCGTCGTGTCAATTGCGGAAGACAAGGATGCGGCAGGCTTGCTATCGACGATGACGCGCCACGATATGTCGATCATCTTCACCACCGTCGGCGCCAGATCGCGTTCGCCGGAACAATTGAAGGCAATCGCAGACACCCTTGGGCTGCGCAGCATCGTCATGCTCGAGCCGCTCGAGGCCTATCAGGAAGCACTGGCCGGCGCCGCGGAATCGGGCGCATGGGTTCTCGTGACGGGATCGCTCTATCTCGTCGGCATTATCCGTGCGGCGTGAGCCCGAGCGGGTGTGAATGACTCCGACCGGAACGCGGCGGAGAAGAAGCCGCCGCCGCTGGAACGTGCGGCGCTGTGCTGCGATCTCAGCCGCCGACTGTGATTTCACCATCCGCAACACGTTTGACAAATATCTTCAAACCTTCATGCCGCAGTTTCTTCCAACCGCCGTCGGAAACCATTGATTTAGCCAGATCGGCAAACCCGGTGGTGAGGTAGGGAACCTGCGATGCCGGTCGTTTGCCGAGCGCTTGAATCAAGCAGTCAGTTCTTGGTGGGGACGAGAATGAGTTTCCTGAACGTTTCATGCCGATCTCCAAATGATCTGTGCCATCTGGAAATCTGATCGTCCCATAGCCGCACTTGGCCGCGGCATTCACTTCGGCCTTGGAGAGATTGTCTTGCAGAAGAAATGACAGCTGGCTGAAAGTGTTGTCGGTGTAGTCGAACTGACCCAGTACGATGAAGTCCAGCTCGTTCTGCCCCTTCTTGGCGCCTTTGATCTTGCCATAGAAGTTGGAATTCACCTTGGTGTCCTTGCCTGTCTTCATGGCAAGCATTTCGCCCAGCTTGATATAGGTCCTCGGTTTTGACGAAACGTTTTCGGTACCAGCCGCGGCGTTGCCTGAAGGCAGACTGGCGGTCTCCGGCTTGGCATAGGCGTCAGCGAAGGCTCGCAGTGTCGTGAGATTGAGCGCTTGGGGAAGCGAACCGCTCTCGAACTTGCGGCAAGAGAGAGCGGCTTGCCGTGTTGCCTTGTCAGGCTTGCCCTCAACATTCCCTGGCTTGCAGCCCAAATGAGCCAGTTGCTGCTGCAACGTCTTGAGCAAAACTGCTTGTTCGGCGGAATAGGCGCTGACGCCGCGGGTCACACTGACATTGCGGACATCGATGCCGATACCATCCGGCTGCACCACGTCAAACTGGGACGTATGATGGTCATAGTTCTTCCATTCATTGCCCCAACCCATCATCACCGGGCCGAGAATGAAGTTGAATGATTTTGGGTCGCGGTTTGATTGCGGCTCGCACTCGTTCGATTCCCAGCAATGCGGGGCCTGATTGGTTGCTTCGCCTTCGGCGGCGTAGATCACCTTGTTGTCGCAGCTTGCCGTAACCCATCCGCTGTCATCGTTTGCCCATCGGATTTTCAGCGAGAATGTCGCCCATTTGCCGAAATCTTCCGGTTTTTGGCACTGGCGGGCGAGAAAGTTGACGCCGTTGCGCGTGTCGGCCTTCAGCATGTAGATGAAATTGTGGATTGCCGGTCCTTCCCAGGACGCGAAACGCAAATGGCTGTCCCAGCCGTCGGGATAAAAGCCATTTGCGGAGTTGTTGTGCCAGCCTTTGTAGGCAAAAGTCGGATCGAGCCGGAAATCAAACTTGTATTCGACGCTTTCGCCAACCCTCATGTCTCGCGTATAGCGAATCGTGGAGCGGACGTTGCCATTGCGGCAATCATTTTCGCCGCGTCCATCTCCATAGTCGACGTTGGAACACTGACGGTCGAATATCTCAAACCGGGTCACGCCGTCCTTGACCTCCGGTCTGACCGATCCGTTGAACTTGTGGCGCTCAAAACCTTTGGGGAGCGGATCGGCAGTCGCTGCCGCGTGGGTCGCAAAAACCATGAGCGCGCCAACCACCAGTCCAACTATAGGATTTTTCAGCATAGCCCCCTCTCCAAATTGGACTCCAACCATATCACGATCTCTTTTGGAGGGTCGGGTTTAGATCAGGTTCAGATCGGTGCGTGAGGTGCTGCGGCCATGAGCAGGCGCCGCTGTCAAAGCTGTGCTTCCGAGCAGCAGCGGCGGGCGTTTATAAACGGCAGCCAGGGCGAGCGACATCAAGTGACGGCTCGTCATCGGCGATGGTGCCGATCATTCCGACCGGAACGCGGCGGGAAGATCGACGGCGACGTCAAGCGGCTGGAAATGCCGCAGGTTTTCCGTAATGACGGTGAGGTCATAGGCGTGCGCGGTCGCAGCGATGATGAGGTCGCCAAGCCCCGGATGACAGCCGTGGCTTGCGGCTTCATCCTCCAGAGCGCCAACGATGCGCGCGACAACGGTATCCATGGGCAAGATCCGATCCCCGAAACTGTCGGTGATGGAGTCCAGCCATGTCGAAAGGCGCTTTGCCCGCTCGATGCCGCCGCGCCGGTGAAGGCTGCGCATTCCCTTCTCGATCTCCGCGACCGATAGAGCGGACAGAAAGAGAGCATCGGCTTCGCCTTGCTCATGAAACCATGCCCGCACCGGATCGGACGGCGGCGCCTTGCCCGGCGCGAACTTCGAAATGATGTTCGTGTCGAGAAGGTAGGCGGTCAAAGATCGATATCCCGCATTTTCGATGGGTTCCGCTCCAGCTCGACCCCCCCGGGAAACGTCAACAGGAAATCCCCGAAATTCGGCCGTGGCTTCTGCAAAGCCCTTTTCGCCGCCTCGGCTGCTTCGACCGACACAAGCACGGCAGCCGGTTTTCCGTGCCGCGTAATCGTCACGAATTCCCCGTTTGCCGCTTCATCGACCAGACCGGCGAAACCCGCCTTCGCCTCTGCCACGCTGACTGTCGACATTGCGGCCCCCTGTCCTAAATGACCATATATGGTCAAAATAGACATTGGCGCCGACGGAAGCAAGAGGGGGAATTTCCGAGGGTGCATCGGCGTCGCATGAATCAGGTTCGATGCGTTGTACTTTAGAACCGGCCGGTCGACAGCCGATCCACTGTGGCTAAAGCGTAATGTTGAGCACGGTTGGATTCATATTGGCGATCTGCGCACCGGTAAGCATAGACCTAAGTGATATTTTGTTGTGTATCAGAAAAACAAATTTGGATCTTTGATCATCGTATGAAGGCCAAGGAAGGCCAAAAGTTGTTCCGGCTAGCTCTGCTGATATCGATCTGCGCAGGTCCCAGGCGAGAAGATCGGCAATTTGCAATGGGATCACGTCTCTATCATCCGCAAATTTAATCTCGCTTGGTAGCAGGTGTCGAAATTCGATTGGAGCGGAGTCCACAAACTCTCTCCAGCCACTGGTCATCGCGCTGAAATGAGTCTGGTTTTCGTCGAATGTAACTTCAAAAGGATGCGCGCGATCCGTCTCAATCAGGTATTTTCCTAGATCGCTAATAAGAGTGCCAGCCAAAATTCGGTAGAAATGCCAACCAAACTTTTTATCTAGGTGGCCGAAAACTTCCTTATAGTCTTTTGCAAAGATAACTGATGCGTAACCCATGATGTCGTTGCTCATCGCGATCTCGAGCGCTTTTGCCAGCCGTGCAGATGGTGTCCCGATGGGTGGTGTAGCTCGCGCCTGATGGCCGTGCTTTCCGGCAAGGGCCGGAGGGGATATCAGCGTGCGACTGCAGGCAGGCTGATTTGCGGATCATCGCTCATCGACGCCATAGTCTCAAGTGTCATATACCTGGCCCGCTGAACGGCCCACTCATCGTTCTGTTCGAGCAGTAATGCGCCGACGAGACGGACAATGGCTTCGTCGTTGGGAAAGATGCCGACGACCTCGGTGCGGCGCTTGATCTCGCCATTGAGGCGCTCGATTGGATTGGTCGAGTGCAGCTTTGCCCGGTGCTCTTTCGGGAAAGCCATGTAGGCGAGCACATCCTCTTCGGCATCATCCATAATGGCGGCGAGCTTCGGCACTTTTGGTCTTATCTGGTCGGCAACATTGCGCCACTGCGTGCTGGCAGATTCCGCCGTATCCTGAGCGAATGCCGTGGCGATGAAGGCGGAGACGACACGCCTGCCGCTCTTTCCGGCATGCGCCAGCACGTTCCTCATGAAGTGAACCCGGCATCGTTGCCAGGTGGCGCTGAGAACCTTGGTAACGGCAGCCTTGAGTCCCTCATGGGCGTCGGAGACGACGAGCTTCACGCCGCGCAAACCTCGGCGCGTAAGCCTGCGCAGGAACTCCGTCCAGATCGGCTCGGCTTCGGATGTGCCAACTTCCATGCCCAGAACCTCGCGCCGGCCATCGGTGTTGACGCCAACGGCGATGATGACGGCAACGGAAACGATGCGGCCACCGCGTCTGACTTTCAGGTAGGTGGCATCGATCCACAGATAAGGCCAATCGCCCTCGATCGGTCTTTCGAGGAACGCCTTCACCTTGACGTCGATCTCTTCGCACAGGCGGCTTACCTGGCTTTTGGAGATGCCGCTCATGCCCATCGCTTTGACCAGATCGTCGACAGAACGCGTCGAGATGCCCTGAATGTACGCTTCCTGGATGACCGCTGTCAGAGCCTTCTCCGCCATCCGACGCGGTTCGAGGAAGCTTGGGAAATAGCTGCCCTTGCGCAGCTTCGGAATGCGAAGCTCGACCGTTCCGGCGCGTGTCTCCCAATCCCGGTCGCGGTAGCCGTTGCGTTGCGCCAACCGCATCGCATTCTTCTCGCCGTAGCCAGCACCGGTCGCACTGCCAACCTCCAGCTCCATCAGCCGCTCGGCCGCAAAGCCGATCATCTCACGCAACAAATCGGCGTCAGCACTCTTCTCAACAAGCGAGCGCACGTTCATCATATCGTCGGTCATCGGTGGTCTTTCCATCAGGTTGGTCTTGAACAACCCGACCCTACCGGAAAACACTGGTGACCACCGCTATCGAGCTACACCACTCCCTGGGACGTCATCATCATCATCAGCATTCCGGAAGGCGCGGAAGCGGATCTGAGTTTCGTTCAACTCATCGAATCCTCGCGCTGCCAAGCAAAATCCCAAGGAAAGACGTTCAAACTTTCTTCGCCGGCCAGTGGTTCGGTCCTGAAGGTACTTGAGCGCGCCGGTTTCATCGAATCTTTCGATCAAGAAGATGCAAATTTCTGGTTGCATAAAGAGGTAACGTTATGAGTGCAAATATCCTGACCGTCGACGATTCCGCCAGCATTCGTCTGACTACCAAGGTCACGCTGACCAATGCCGGCTATAGCGTCACCGAGGCAGTCAACGGGGCAGAGGGCCTCGCGACGGCTAAGGGCAGCACCTTCGATCTGATTGTGACCGATCTCAACATGCCTGTCATGGACGGGCTGACGATGATCGAGGAGCTGCGCAAGCTGCCGGCGCAGGCCGGCGTTCCGATCATCTTCCTGACGACGGAATCGGATGCCGATCTCAAGGCGCGTGCCAAGGCCGCCGGCGCCACCGGCTGGCTGACCAAGCCGTTCGACCCCGAAAGTCTGGTGAAAATCGTGAAAAAGGTTCTCGGACGATGAGCACGATCGATCCTGTCGCCGTATTCCGCATGGAGGCCGCCGAATGCCTCGAAGCGATCGAGGCCGGTCTTCTCGACCTGACCCACCAACTCGACAACAGGGATCTCGTCGACGCCGTGTTCCGCGGGCTCCACACGCTCAAGGGCTCCGGCGCGATGTTCGGTTTCGAGGCGCTCGCCGCCTTCACCCATCATTGCGAAACAGCCTTCGACCGCGTCCGCAAGGGTGAGGTCGCAGCGACCAGCGAACTCGTCGCCGCCGTTCTCGCCGCCCAGGACCATATGCGCGCCCTGGTCGACCAGCCGGACGCCGATCACGGCGATACCGGACATAAGCTTCTGGCGCAGCTGCAGGCCGCCGTCGGCGGCAAGGCGGCAGCGGTAGCTGCCCCTGTGGTCGCCGTTCCTCCACCCGTGGCCGTACGCGAGGCATCGGCGAAGAGGAAGAACAGCTGGCGCATTCGCTTCAGCCTGCCCGCCAATTCGATGGCCAACGGCACCAATCCGCTCGGCCTGCTGGACGAGCTGCGCGATCTCGGCGAATGCACCGTGCGCGCCAATAGCTCGGCTATTCCGCCGCTCGACGAGCTCACTCCGACGGAACTCCATATCTCCTGGGACGTGACGCTGGTGAGTGACCAGGACCGTTCGGCGATCGACGACGTCTTCATCTTCGTACTCGATGATATGGAACTCAGCGTCGAGGAAATCGACGCGCCGGCAGCGGCAACGGTCGCGGCCATCGAGGAAAAGACAGCAGCTGCAACTGCCGCCGCGGCGTCGACGGCGCCCGCTCCGCCGGCCGCCGTTCCGGAATTCCGTCCTGTCGAGGCGGTTCCGGCCAAGCGCGAGGCGCCCGTTGCCGTCAGCCAGGCCAAGGCGGCCGAGAACGTCCGCGTTCCGGCCGAACGTCTCGACGAGCTGATGGACCGCGTCGGCGAGCTCGTCATTGCGCAATCGCGCCTCAGCCAGCTCGCCAGCGCCAGCACCGATATCGCGCTGCGCTCCGTCTCTGAAGAAATCGAACGCCTCTCCGGCGAATTGCGCGACACGATGATGGTGCTGCGCATGGTGCCGGTCGCCACCCTCTTCTCTCGCTTCCGCCGCCTCGTCCACGATCTCGCCCGCGAGACCGGCAAGGTGATCGAGCTGGTGACGGAGGGCGAGAGCACCGAAGTCGACAAGACGGTCATCGAGCGCCTGGCCGATCCGCTGGTGCATCTGGTGCGCAACTCGATCGACCACGGCCTCGAAACGCCGGCCGATCGACTTGCCTCCGGCAAGACCGAAGCCGGCACGGTGACGCTTTCGGCCCGCCAGGCCGGTGGCGAGGTGATCATCTCGATCAAGGACGACGGCCGCGGCATCAATCGTGACCGGGTTCGCGCCAAGGCGGAATCTTCCGGCCTCATCCACCCCGGGCAGCCGCTTTCCGACTCCGAGCTGCTGCAACTGATCTTCGCCCCCGGCTTCTCGACAGCCGCGGCGATCACCAATCTGTCCGGCCGCGGGGTCGGCATGGACGTGGTCAAAAAGACGGTCGAAGCGCTTCGCGGCGCAATCGACATCGTCAGTGTGCCCGGACAGGGTTCGGAAGTGTCGCTGCGCATCCCGCTGACGCTTGCCATCATCGATGGCCTGCTGGTGCGGGTCGGTTCCGGCCGCTACGTCATCCCGCTCTCGGCGGTCGAGGAATGCCTCGAACTGTCGCTCGAGGAAGATCTCCGTTCGCGCGGCCGCAGCTTCATCTCACTGCGCGACAGCCTGGTGCCGTTCCTGCGCCTGCGCGATCTCTTCCGCACCGGCACCAAGCCCGACGTGCACCAGAAGGTCGTCGTCATCTCGACCGGCACCGAGCGTGTCGGCCTCGTCGTCGACCAGATCATCGGCGACCACCAGACGGTCATCAAGTCGATGTCGAAACTGCACAATAACGTTGCGACCTTCTCGGGCGCCACCATTCTCGGCGACGGCAGCGTCGCTCTCATTCTCGACGTCGGGCACCTGGTTGCCGCGGGTCAGCAACAGGAGGCGCAATTGCGTGTAGCAGGATGAGTGCAACAGCAGCAGCCGAACGATTTGACAATCACTGGAGCTATGCCGAGGAAGTGGAGGTCCTGACCTTCGATCTCAACGGCGAAACCTTCGCGCTGGAAGCGGTCATCGTCCAGGAAATCCTGGACCTGCTCCCTGAAACAGCGGTACCGGGCAGCCAGCCCTTCGTCGCCAGCGTCATCAACTTTCGCGGCAAGGTCATTCCGCTCGCCGATCTGCGCCTCGCCTTCGGGATGGAAGCGGCAGAAGCGACGATCGACAGCCGCATTATCGTCATCGAGATCGATCTGCAGGGCGAGCAGACGCTCGTCGGCCTCAGAACCGACAAGGTGAACGAAGTGACGACGCTTGCAAAGACCGCGAGCGAGGCACCACCGAGCGTCGGCATGCGCTGGCGCGCCGACTACATCAACTGCCTCGTGAAGAGGGGCGGAGAATTCATCATTCTCCCTAATCTGCAGGCGATTTTCTCATCGAGGCACGATGCGGCGGGAGCCGTTAATTGACGCCGGATGAATTCAACGAGGGGTTTGGACCATGCGACTGACAATCAAGACGAAACTGGTGACCGCGTTCACCTTCATCATTCTGATGCTCATGGGCACCGCCGCTTACGGTGTCCTCAGCCTTGGATCGCTGAACGATACGATCGATAAGCTTCTCTCCGGCCCGGCAGCCCGCCTCGATCTCGCGCAGCAGATCAACATCGCCCAGCTCGAGGCCATCCGCCAGCAGAAGAACCTGCTCACCGCCCGGACCGCGGACGAGTCGGCCGGGGCAATCGCCAAGGGCAACCAGGCCCGCAAGGAATTCGCCGACGCCTTCAGCCATGTGCTGGCGCTGGCAACGGAAGAGGGCAAAGTGCGCTGGGCACGCATCGCCGAGCTGTCCAAGACCTTCAATGCGGCCGACGATCAGATCCGCGAATATGTGAAGGCCGGCAATGCTGAAGGCGCAAATGCCATCTCCGTCTCGACGGCCCGGGCCGCTGCCAACGACATCGACTCGACACTCAGCGAAATCCTGGCACTTGAAAAGCAGCGTATGAAGGCTGCCGATGACGGCGCCGAAGCGCAGTACACGACGACCCGCACGACGATGATGGCGGTCGCCGCCGTCGCGCTGCTGATCGCTGCTCTCACCGCCTTCTGGATCGCCAGCACGATCAGCAAGGGACTCAGCCGCGCCAACACCGTGGTTCGCGAGGTGTCGGAAGGCGATCTGACGAAGATGGCCGATATCACCAGCCATGACGAAATCGGCGAGCTTCTGGGTAATGTCAATACGATGATCGAACGCCTGCGCGGCGTCGTCGCCGACGCATTGTCGGCTGCCGACAACGTCTCTTCCGGCAGCCAGGAACTTTCGGCGAGCTCGGAACAGGTCTCGCAGGGCGCCACCGAACAGGCGGCGTCGGCTGAAGAGGCGTCGGCCTCGATGGAGCAGATGGCCGCCAACATCAAGCAGAACGCCGACAACGCCGCCCAGACGGAAAAGATTGCCCGCCAGTCGGCCAAGGACGCGGAAGCCAGCGGTGAAGCGGTGACGCGTGCCGTCGACGCCATGCGCACGATCGCTCAGAAGATTGGTATCGTCCAGGAGATCGCCCGCCAGACCGATCTCTTGGCTCTCAACGCGGCTGTGGAAGCAGCACGTGCCGGCGAACACGGCAAGGGTTTTGCGGTCGTCGCCTCCGAGGTTCGCAAACTCGCCGAACGCAGCCAGTCGGCCGCCGCCGAAATCAGCTCGATGTCGAGCGATACGGTCAAGGCCGCCGCCGATGCCGGCGACATGCTTGGCCGGCTGGTGCCCGACATCCGCAAGACGGCAGAGTTGGTCTCCGAGATCAGTGCAGCCTGCCGCGAACAGGATATCGGCGCTTCGCAGATCAATGAGGCGATCCAGCAACTCGACAAGGTGACGCAGCAGAATGCCGGCGCCTCCGAGCAGATGTCGGCGACCTCCGAGGAGCTCGCCTCCCAGGCCGAAGAACTGCAGGCCTCGATCGCCTTCTTCAAGGTCGATACGGCGGGTAGTGCGCGGCCCGGCGCCCAGAAGGCACAGCCAAAAGCTTCGGCCAAGGTGGCCAAAGCCCCGGCCGCTGTCCGCAAATCCGCCCCGCAAGGCCATGGACAGGGTCGCGGCCAGACGGTTTCGGCTCAGCAGCAGCGTCTCAAGGGCTTTGCTCTCGACATGTCGATGGGTGGTCCAGACGCCAGCGACGACGACTTTAGGGAGAGCGCATAAGCGCTCGTGCCCTCAATGTGATCCCTCGGGCTGCTCCGGCGGCCCGAGGAGGGAATATCCCCCAACGCATGTAGGCGTTGGCGCTGCGATGGAGATGTCCGGCTGCCGGGAAGTGAATGTAATCGCTTTTCCCCGTTTCAACACATCACTTCCAAGCTCGACGTCCCGCCAAGGGGACATGTCTCTCTCCATTCGTTTTGACCGCAAATCGGGGGTATCACATGCGTTTCACCATTAAACTCAAACTGGGTCTTGCCTTCGGCATCATGACGCTGCTGCTGATCGGCATAGCGGTTTATGGAAGCCTCAGCCTCGGCACTTTGAACGAGGCGAGCAGCAATATGATCGACGGCCCGATGCGCCGCCTGGAACTGGCGCTGAATGCCAATGTCGCCGAAGTCAACGCCATCCGCGCTCAGAAGAACGCGCTGCTTTCCACGGATCCCGACGCGGCCGCCGCTTTCTACAAGGAAGCCGATCAGAACCTGCAGGCCATGTTCGATGCTGTTGACGCCGGTTTTGCCATCGCCACCGCTGAAGGCAAGCCTCATTGGGAAAAGCTGCGGACGGTCGGTGGGAAATTCCGTGAAAAATCCACTGAGTTGCAGCAACTTGACGCGAAGGGCGACAAATCAGGCGCACTGGCGCTTTCACTCGGCGACCTTCGAGCGATGACCAATGACATGGGCGATGCAATCGCCGCCCTTACGGAGATCCAGCGCAAGGGCATGCAGGCAACCAACCACTCGAACACCGATCTTTATAATTCGACCAAGCTGATCCTCGCTGCTGCTTCCGGCATCGCCGTGCTCGTCGCACTCGCCGCCGCATTGTGGATCACGCTCGGAATCAACAACGGCTTGCGGAAGATCACGACCGTCGCAAACGCCGTCGCAATCGGTGATCTCAACCAGAGGGTCGACGTCAAGACCAATGACGAGATCAAGGATCTCATCAACACGGTCAATACCATGACCGCCAATCTGCGCGCCACGGCAGCCCTTGCCGACCAGATCGCCATGGGCGACCTCAGCACCGACGCCAAGCCGCTTTCGGACAAGGATACGCTCGGCATCGCGATGCAGAGCATGATCTCCAACCTACGAACCACCGCCGGCATCGCCGATCAGATCGCAAACGGCGACCTGACGGTCTCTCCGAAGCCGCTCTCCGACAAGGATGCGCTGGGCCTCGCCCTGGAGCAGATGGTCGAGCGCCTGCGCGGCGTCGTCGCCGACGCAATCTCCGCGGCCGAGAACGTCTCGTCCGGCAGCCAGGAGCTTTCGGCAAGCTCCGAGCAGGTCTCGCAGGGTGCCACCGAACAGGCGGCTTCCGCCGAAGAGGCTTCCGCTTCGATGGAAGAGATGGCCTCCAACATCAAGCAGAACGCCGACAACGCCGCCCAGACGGAAAAGATCGCCCGTCAGTCGGCCAAGGATGCGGAAGCCAGTGGTGAAGCCGTCTCCCGTGCCGTCGACGCCATGCGCACGATCGCTCAGAAGATCGGCATCGTCCAGGAAATCGCCCGGCAGACCGATCTGCTGGCTTTGAACGCCGCAGTCGAAGCGGCGCGCGCCGGTGAACACGGCAAGGGATTTGCGGTCGTCGCCTCCGAGGTTCGCAAACTCGCCGAACGCAGCCAGTCGGCGGCCGCCGAAATCAGCGCCATGTCGAGCGATACCGTGACAGCCGCCCAGGAAGCCGGCGAAATGCTCGGCCGGCTGGTGCCCGATATCCGCAAGACGGCGGAACTGGTCTCCGAGATCAGTGCCGCCTGCCGCGAACAGGATATCGGGGCGGCCCAGATCAACGAGGCGATCCAGCAGCTCGACAAGGTGACGCAACAGAATGCCGGCGCTTCCGAGCAGATGTCGGCGACCTCCGAGGAGCTCGCCTCCCAGGCGGAAGAACTGCAGACGTCGATCGCTTTCTTCAAGGTCGATATGGCGGGTGGGCGCCGCGACCGCACGCCGGCGGCAAAACTCACCGTCCGCAGCCGGGCTCAGGCGGCACCGCGCAAACCGGGCGGCAAGACGCCGGCCAATACGGTCGCCGGCCAGCAGGCCCGCGTGAAAGGATTTGCCCTCGACATGTCGATGGGCGGTCCCGACATGGCCGATGACGAGTTTAGGGAGAGCGCATAGCGCTCCCCTGGAGAAAGCGCATAGGTGCTCTCTCCGTTTGCAACTGTCGTGGGCCAGCCAACATGGCCCGCGACGCAGGCTTCCGGTGCTCGAGGGGATAGGCACGGAACCTATTCATTTCTTTCCGTTGGATGCTTTTGCCTGATGGAATTTCTTTGCTGCATGACGCCGCGCCACCTGGACCATATTTATTGCTTCGCTCTCTGAGAGGAATATTGAGATGCGTATTACGATCAAACTTAAGCTCGCGGCCGCATTCGGCTTTGTCATATTGTTGCTGGTGGGTAGTGCGGTTTATGGAATCATCAGCCTCAGCTTGCTGAACGACGCTGTTGGCGACCTTGTTTCCGGGCCTGCAAAAAGGCTGGAACTGGCTCTGGAGGCGCAAACTGCCGAGCTCGATGCCGTCCGCTGGCAAAAGAACGCGCTTCTGGAAATGGATTCCGAAATCGTCAAAAAGGATTATCAGAATTCGGCGAGAAGCGTGGATGAAATGCTCAGCTTCGCGACAAGCGGCCTACAGCTCGCAACTGCTGAAGGCAAGCCCCTCTGGGACAGGTTGATCGAACTGGCCAAGCGCTTCGATGAAGGCGCCAACAAAGTAGCCTCCATTCAACAAAGCGGCGACAGAGCGGCGGCCGTGGCCCTTTCCTCAGGGGAGGTTCGCGCCCTCGTCGCGGAAATGGAAGAGGTTTTCGGGAAACTCGTTACGCTTCAACAGAAGTCGATGGCGCAAGCCGATAGCGATACCGATGCTCTTTATAGCTCAACAAAGAACATGTTGATCGGTATCGCAATCGGGGCTTCCCTTATCGCCTTCGCCGCCGCGCTTTGGATCGCGCTCGGTGTCAACAGCGGCCTGCGCAAGATCATGAACGTTGCCAGCGCCGTCGCCATCGGCGACCTGAACCAGAAGGTCGAGATCAGGACCAACGACGAGATCAAGGATCTGGTCAACATGATCAACACCATGACGGACAACCTTCGCGTCACCGCCAACATTGCGGCACAGATCGCTGACGGCGATCTGACGGTGTCTCCGAAGCCGCTTTCGGAGAAGGATACGCTCGGCATTGCGCTCGACCAGATGGTCGAGCGCCTGCGTGGCGTTGTCGCCGATGCGGTCGCGGCCGCCGAAAATGTTTCGGCCGGCAGCCAGGAACTGTCCTCGAGCTCCGAACAGGTGTCGCAGGGCGCCAGCGAACAGGCGGCTTCGGCCGAAGAGGCGTCGGCCTCGATGGAGGAGATGGCCGCCAACATCAAGCAGAACGCCGACAACGCCGCCCAGACGGAAAAGATCGCCCGCCAGTCCGCCAAGGATGCGGAAATGAGTGGCGAAGCGGTGTCGCGCGCCGTGCAGGCGATGCGGACCATTGCCGAGAAGATCAGCATCGTCCAGGAAATTGCCCGCCAGACCGATCTTCTGGCGCTCAACGCCGCCGTCGAAGCGGCGCGCGCCGGTGAACACGGCAAGGGTTTTGCGGTCGTCGCCTCCGAGGTTCGCAAGCTTGCCGAACGCAGCCAGTCGGCCGCCGCCGAAATCAGCTCGATGTCGAGCGATACGGTCAAGGCCGCCCAGGACGCTGGCGACATGCTCGGCCGCCTGGTGCCCGACATCCGCAAGACGGCCGAACTGGTTTCCGAAATCAGTGCGGCCTGCCGCGAACAGGATGTGGGCGCCTCGCAGATCAACGACGCGATCCAGCAGCTCGATCGGGTGACGCAGCAGAATGCCGGCGCGTCCGAGCAAATGTCTGCGACCTCGGAAGAGCTCGCGAGCCAAGCCGAAGAACTGCAGGCCTCGATCGCCTTCTTCAAGGTGGATACCGCAGGCGCCCGCCAATCCCGCGTGCCCGCTGCCAGGGCGACTGTCCGCAGCTCGGCGCCCGCCGGCCGCAACCTCGGCACCAGGAAACTCGCCGCCAACAGCGTCGCCGGTCAGCAGGCGCGGGCAAAGGGTTTTGCTCTCGATCTCTCCATGGGCGGTCCCGATGATGGGGACGTCGAATTTAAGGAAAGCGCATGATCATGGCCACGACATCTCTGGAAGCGCAATTCGTGACCTTCAGCCTCGGCGAGGAGATTTTCGCCGTGCCGGTCGAGGTCGTCCGGGAAATCCTCGACTATGCGGAAGCTTTCAAGATTCCGAATGGTCCCGATTATCTGCTCGGCCTGCGCGACGTGCGCGGGCAGGGCGTGCCGACGATCGATCTTCGATTGAAGCTCGGCATGACGAAGACCGTGCCGACGCCGCACACACGCGTGCTCGTCCTCGACGTGCCGATGGAAAGCCGGCTGCTGACGCTCGGCCTCGTCGCCGACCGCGTCTTCGAGGTGACGCCGTTCCGGCGCGAACAGATCGAGGCGGCGCCTGATATCGGCGTGCGCTGGCGCTCGGATTATATTGCCGGCGTCGTTCGCCGTGAAAACGGTTTCGTCGTCATCATCGATCTTGCCCGGTTGCTGTCGCACGAGGACGCCTCGGCACTGCAATCGGCGGCCTGACCCGCGCATCAACTGGGAGTACGGCGTTCTATGAGTATGGCAGCGGTGGAAACCCAATTGCCGGGGGACCGGATCAGCAAGCGCAATTTCGACAAGCTTGCCCGGTTCATCTACGACTATAGCGGCATCAAGATGCCGCCGACCAAGCTGACGATGCTCGAAGGGCGGCTGAGGCGCCGCCTTCGCGCAACCAACCATTCGACCTTCGACGATTATTGCGACTTCCTGTTCAATCACGACGGCCTCGCCCAGGAAACCGTCTACCTGATCGACGTGGTGACGACGAATAAGACCGACTTCTTCCGCGAAGCCAAGCATTTCGATTACTTGCAGAGCGTGGCGTTGCCGGCGATCGCCAATAGCGGCGTGCGGACCATCCGCACCTGGAGTTCGGCCTGCTCGACAGGGGCGGAACCCTATACGATGGCGATGGTGTTGGCGGAATTCACCGAAGGCCGCAACGACGTCTCCTACAGCGTGCTTGCCACCGACCTTTCCACCGACGTGCTGCAGACGGCGCGCCGGGGCATCTACCCGGAAGACCTCATCGCGCCCGTGCCGCGTGACCTGCAGCGCAAATACGTGCTGACGGCCAAGCAGCCGGATCGGCGGGAGGTGCGCATCACGCCGAGACTGCGCAGCAAGATTGGTTTTGCCCGCATGAACCTGATGGACGAGAAATACCCGATCGGCGAGGCGATGAACGTCATCTTCTGCCGCAACGTGCTCATCTACTTCGACAAGCAGACTCAGGCCGGCGTGCTCAACCGCCTCTGCGACTGCCTGGCGAAGGGCGGCTACATGTTCATCGGTCATTCCGAATCGATCACCGGCTTCGACCTGCCATTGAAACAGGTCTCGAATACGGTGTTTCAGCGCATCTAGAGCATGTCCGTTTTCTTCCAATCACGGGCGTGCTCTATCTCTTTGTGTCACTAAAGAGTTAGAGCATGATGTCGTCAGAAAATTGCCAATTCTTTTCGGCATCATGCTCTAGGAGCATTCATGGCTAAAAAAATCCGCGTTCTGATCATCGACGATTCTGCCAGCGTCCGTCAGACACTGACCCATGTCTTGGAGCAGGATCCCGATATCGAGATCATGGCGGTCGCATCCGACCCCTTCGTGGCGGCGCGGAAGCTGCTGGAAGAGATCCCCGACGTCATCACGCTCGATGTGGAAATGCCGCGCATGGACGGCATTACCTTCCTGCGCAAGCTGATGTCGCAGCGGCCGATCCCCGTCGTGATGTGCTCGTCGCTGACGGAAGCGGGTTCGGAAACGCTGATCCAGGCGCTGGAGGCCGGCGCCGTCGACGTCATCCTGAAATCGAAGATCGGCGCCGCCGACAGCCTTGCCGACGATGCGATGCGCATTCGCGAAGTCGTCAAGAGCGCCTCGCATGCGCGGCTTACCACGGTGCGTCGCGCCGCCGGAACCATCCGCTCGGCTTCGGCGGAAGGGCCGGCCAAGAAGCTGACGGCGGACGTGATGCTGCCGCCGCCGACGGGGCGGGCCATGGCGAAGACGACGGAGATGGTCGTCTGCGTCGGCGCCTCCACAGGCGGCACCGAGGCGCTGCGCGAATTCCTGGAGGAACTGCCGGCCAATGCACCCGGCATGGTGATCGTCCAGCATATGCCAGAGAAATTCACCGCCGCCTTCGCCAAGCGGCTGAACGGACTCTGCGAGGTCGAGGTCAAGGAAGCCGTCGATGGCGATCCGGTGCTGCGCGGCCATGTGCTGATCGCGCCAGGCGACAAACACATGCTGCTCGAACGCCAGGGTGCGCGCTACTATGTGAGCGTGAAGACCGGACCGCTGGTGTCGCGCCACCGGCCTTCGGTCGACGTGCTTTTCCGCTCGGCGGCGCGCTCGGCCGGCTCGAATGCCATGGGCATCATCATGACCGGCATGGGCGACGACGGCGCGCGCGGCATGCTGGAAATGCATCAGGCCGGCGCCTACACGGTGGCGCAGGACGAGGCGAGTTCGGTCGTCTTCGGCATGCCGAAGGAGGCGATCGCCAAGGGCGGTGTCGACCGTATCCTGCCGCTCGATCAGATCGCTCGCGAAGTGCTGATAACACAGCAGAAATTCTGAGATGAGTTTCTAGGGAAACTGCGTAAAACGGGCGGTCCCGGAAGATGGCGCGGATTTAATCCGTTCAGCATAATCGGCGGTTTCGGGTGTCGCAGGGCAGCCATGCGCGCCTCCCCTTGAAATTTCCCTGATTTTGTGGTCTTGAGGCCGCCAATCTTTGCAGCGCTGCCTGTCATGCATGTTCAGGGACATTTCCCGCCCCTGGCAGTGCGCGCCCCGTATCAGTCCCAAGGAAAAATGCGCCGATGGCCCGTTCAGCTCTTCTCAATGTCATGGTTCAGGCTGCCCTCAAGGCAGGAAAATCGCTGGGACGTGATTTCGGCGAAGTACAGAACCTGCAGGTTTCGGTGAAGGGACCCGGCGATTTCGTTTCCACTGCCGACCGCAAGGCCGAAAAGATCGTTCGGGAAGAACTGCTCAAGGCGCGTCCCACCTATGGCTTTCTCGGCGAGGAGAGCGACGAGATCAAGGGCACGGACGGCGCGCACCGCTGGATCGTCGACCCGCTCGACGGCACGACGAACTTCCTGCACGGCATTCCGGCCTTCGCTGTTTCGATCGCGCTCGAACGCAACGGCGAGATCGTTGCCGCCGTCGTCTTCAATCCGGCGACCGACGAGCTCTATACAGCCGAGCGCGGTGGCGGCGCCTTCCTCAACGACCGGCGCCTGCGCGTCGCTGCGCGCCGCGTGTTGTCGGATTGCGTCATCGGCTGCGGCGTGCCGGCGCTCGGCAAGCGTAATCACGGCAAGTTTCTGGTCGAGCTTCGCCACGTGATGGGCGAAGTGGCGGGCATCCGCCGCCTGGGCTCGCCGACGCTCGATCTCGCCTATGTCGCCGCCGGGCGCTTCGACGGTTTCTGGGAAGCGGAGCTTGCGCCCTGGGACATGGCGGCCGGCATCCTGCTCATCCGTGAAGCCGGCGGGTTCGTCACCGATTGGGACGGCGGGGCGGCCATTCTGGAGAGCGGCGCGATCGTCGCCGGCAACGAACTCATCCACAAGGCGCTGATCGAAGTCGTCAAGCGACCGATCCCCGCCAAGTAAGCGAACGAAAATCCGGCTGTTGTAAAGTCACGGTTTTCGCCCCGGCATACTTCAATTCGGCACAATGTTGCTCTAGTCTCCGCCAGCAATGACTCCGGAGGCAGCGACCCTATGGAAAATGTGAATGTGGCGGAGATCGGCTCCACCGAAAAGACGGCCGGCGGTTATGCCTACAGGCTTTCGAGCCCCATGCCCTTCCTCTGGACGATGCTGCTTTTCCTGGTCATCGTCGGCTTTATCGCCGCCATCCTCTTCCGGCAGACGCAGACCGCCTTCATGCACAATCCAGGCCTCAACGGCCTGATCGTCGGCGTTCTCGCGGTCGGAATCATCCTTGTTTTCAATCACGTGCTGGCGCTTCGCCCCGAAGTGCGCTGGTTCAACTCGTTCCGCGCCGCCGGCAGCGCCGACAAGGTCAGCCGCAATCCGCGGCTGCTTGCGCCGATGCGGGCGCTGATCGGCAGCCGCAAGACCTCGGTGGCGCTGTCGACGACGGCGCTGCGCTCGATCCTCGATTCGATCGCCACCCGCCTTGACGAATCGCGCGACGTTTCGCGCTACCTGATCGGCCTCCTGGTCTTCCTCGGCCTGCTCGGCACCTTCTGGGGCCTCATCGGCACGATCGGTTCGATCAGCATCGTCATCCAGTCGCTCGATGCCGGCTCGAACGGCACGGGGGATGTGCTGTCAGCGCTGAAGGAAGGGCTTTCCATGCCGCTTTCGGGTATGGGCCAGGCCTTCTCCTCCTCGCTGCTCGGCCTCTCCGGTTCGCTCATTCTCGGCTTCCTCGATCTGCAGGCCGGCCGCGCGCAGAACCGCTTCTATATGGAACTGGAAAACTGGCTGTCCTCGGTCACAGATGTCGGCTCCGATCTTGCCCCGGCCCTCGACGCCGTTTCCGGCGCCTCCTCGGACGACATGCGCGCGCTCTCCGATTATCTGCGCAAGTTCTCCGAAGAGGGCGGCACCGGCAGCCAGCGCTCCGTCGCCGCCATGGCGAGCCTTGCCGAAGGCATTCAAGGCCTCGTCAAGAACATGCGCAACGAACAGCAGATGTTGCGCGACTGGATCGAGGCGCAGCAGGACGAGGCGAAGGCGATGCGCCGCACGCTTGACCGGCTGGCCGAACGCATCGGCGTGCAGGAGCGCACGCGCGACCGCGCCAGCCAGACAGAAAAGAGCGAGGGCAAGTAAGCCATGGCTCTTGCCCGCAACCGCCGCCGCGAACGCACGGTGGATTATTGGCCGGGTTTCGTCGACGCGCTGTCGACGCTGCTCATCTCGATCATGTTCCTGCTGACGGTCTTCGTCGTCGGGCAGTTCATCCTCAGCCGCGAGATCACCGGACGCGACGAGGTGCTCAATCGCCTCAACAGCCAGATCAACGAGCTGACGCAGCTTCTCGCGCTCGAAAAGGGCAGCAACCAGGATCTTCAGGATTCGGTCGCCAATCTGCAGGCCTCGCTTGCCAGTGCCGAAGGCGACCGTTCGCGGCTGCAGGCGCTGCTGAATGCCGGTTCGGGCGGTCAGGATGCAGCGCAGAAGCGGATCGGTGCGATGACGCAGGAACTCGACGAGCAGAAGCAGGTGAGCGAGCGGGCGCTCAGCCAGGTCGAACTGCTGAACCAGCAGATTGCAGCGCTTCGCAGCCAGATCGCCGCCGTCGAAGCTGCCCTTCAGGCGTCGGAGGAGAAAGACCGGGTCTCGCAGACCAAGATCGCCGACCTCGGCAGCCGCCTCAACGTCGCGCTCGCGGCGCGCGTGCAGGAGCTGAACCGGTACCGTTCCGACTTTTTCGGCCGCCTGCGCGAGATCCTTTCGGACCGCGAGAATATCCGCATCGTCGGCGACCGGTTCGTCTTCCAGTCGGAAGTGCTGTTTCCCTCGGGCGGCGCCGATCTCAATCCGGAGGGGCAGACGGAGATGGCAAAGCTCGCCGCCGCCCTTCTCGATCTCGCCAAGGAAATTCCGCCGGAGATCAACTGGGTGCTGCGCGTCGACGGCCATACCGACAATGTGCCGCTTGGCGGAACGGGCCGCTATCGCGACAATTGGGAACTTTCCTCGGCGCGCGCGATCTCGGTCGTCAAGTTCCTGATCGCGCAGGGCGTGCCGGCCGACCGGCTCGTTGCCGCCGGCTTCGGCGAGTTTCAGCCGATCGCGCCGGGCGATACGCCGGACGCGCGCGCCACCAACCGCCGCATCGAGCTGAAGCTCACTGAGAAATGATTACAGCCGCGCCTCCTTCAGCCGGCCGGCGAGAAAATCGCGGACGGCGGGGCTGTCACTGAGGCCGATCGCCGTCATGTAGGCGTCGGCCGCCGCGGTATCGTCGCCGGCTTGCGACAGAAGAAAGGCGCGCACCGCCCAGTAGGGCTGGTAGCTGGCGACAGCGCGCGGATCGAGCTGGTCGAGCCGTTTCAGGCCAGCGGCGGCATTCAGCGCCCTGCCGATCACCGCAGCCTGGCTGACATGTGCACCCAGCGTGGGTTTCATCATCACCAGCGCCGCGTAGAGTGTTGTCAACGCCTGCCAGTCGGTCTTTCCCGACAGCCGGCGCGCCGCATGCACGGACTGGATCGCCGCCTGGCACTGGAAGGGGCCGAAACGGTTGAAACTCCCGGCCTTGCGTAGCAGCGAATCCGCTTCGGCGATCATGATCGCGTTCCACGCAGCGGTATCCTGTTCGTCTAGCGGCACATATCGACCATCGCTGTCGCGCCGGGCGTTGCGACGGGCTTCGCAGTGAAGCATCAACGAGAGGAGGCCGATTGCCTCCGGTTCGTCCGGCAGTACCGCCAGAAGCGCTCGGCCGAGCCAAATCGCTTCGCCGGCGAGCGAATGGCGCTCTTCTTCGCCGTCGAGGCCGTCCCAGCCGAGGCCGTAGGCGGCGTAGATCGCCGAGAGCACCGCGGCGAGCCGCCCGGGCAAGGCGGGACGCGGCGGAACGGCGAACGGAATGCCGGCATCGCGAATCTTCGCCTTGGCCCGCACCAGCCGTTGGCTCATCGTATCCGGCGAAACGACGAAGGTTCGCGCGATGGTTCGCGCCTCGATGCCGAGAACGGTCTGCAGCATCAGCGCCGTATGCACGGAGCTGTCGATGGCGGGATGGGTACAGGCAAAGAGCAGCTTCAGCCGTTCATCGGGAAAGATGGCTTTGCCGGCCTCGTTCATGCGTTCCTCCGCTTCTTCGAAGGCGATCAATATCGTCGTTTGCGCCTTGGCCTCGACGGTGCGGTGGCGGGTGGCCTGCATGAGGTTGCGGCGTGCAGCCACCAGCAGCCAGGCCTCCGGATTGCCGGGAATGCCGCGCTCTGGCCAAACGCGAAGGGCCGAGGCCAGCGCTTCCGACAATGCGTCTTCCGCCGCCGGCACGTCGCGCGAGCGGGCGGCGAGGAAAGCGATCAGCTTGCCGTAGGATTGACGCGCCACCTTTTCGGCAGCGCGTCCGGCATCAGGCGGCATCGTCGCCTCACATCTGCAGGCGCGGGCGCACCTCGACAGAACCCTTGTCGGAGATCGGAACGCGGGTCGCCCATTCAAGCGCGGTGTCGATGTCGGGGACGTCGATCAGATAGAAGCCGCCGAGTTGTTCCTTGCCTTCCGGATAGGGGCCGTCCTGAACATCGTGTTCCCCGCCTTTGCGGCGTACGATCGTGCCGGTCTCCGGGCCGGTCAGCCCGGCGCCGCCGGTCATGATCCCTGCCTGAGCAAGCGCCTTGCTGTAGGCGACCCAGCCATCTCGATAGGCCGGATCGCTGCGGCGCTCGAAATCCTCGGCGGCTTCGCGAATGATGAGAGCATATTGCATGGAAAACTCCTGATCTCGTTGTTGGCGTTGATCCGGGCATGCCGATATCGGGGACCGATATCCCGAGAGCTGTAAAGCCCGGCGGAGCGGAGGGCCGTTCCAAAACAATGAGGCGCGGCCATCGGTCGTTTCGACATGGTTTTCAAAAAATATGCGAAAAAGAAAATGGCGCCGAAAAATCACCAGCAAACGGGCAGACTCAAGGGTGCCGGCGCTGCTCAAGGGCGCGAAAGGGCAGGAGCTGCGTTGACGCCGCCCCTGCCGATCTGATCAGGATTCGGCCTTCGTCTGATCGACGATTTCGGCGCCCGGTGCGTTCTTCTTGATGGATTCGATGGCGTTCACGGCCGACGCCTTCGCCTTGTAGCCCTCGGACGAGAACATGGCTTCGCCGTTCGATGCCTTGAAGCGGAAGCGGAACTCGCCGGCCTTATCCTTATAAACTTCGAATTTATACATGGATGTCTCCCGAAACGCTGAATTGCAACCATCAGCGTAGCGGAGGCTAGATCAAAATGGCGAGCTTTTCCACTACCTTAATTTGAATTGAATTGCTTAGCGTCCAATTGTCACCATTTCCATTGGACGCTAGCAAAGGAGAGGCCGGACGCTTTGCCGCGACAACAAGAGATTTCAGGCCGGGCCGGCCTAAAATCCGAATCCTGTTCGCGATGGAAGAGGCATGATGCTCCGGCATCACTCCATCTGGATATTCGCCCCCTTGACGACCGGTCCCCATTTGGCGAGTTCGGCCTTCACATGGGTGGCAAGTTCTTCCGGCGTCGAGCCGACGATGGTGGCGCTGAATTCTTTCATCCGTTCGGCAACGGCCGGGTCGGCGAGCGCCTTTTTGGCCGAAGCGTTGAGACGCAAGATCACCTCGTCCGGCGTTTTGGCCGGGGCAAAAAGGGCGTTCCATGTATAGGTCTCGTAACCTGGTATGCCCGACTCGGCGACCGTCGGCACATCGGGGAAGGAAGGGGCGCGCTGGCCTGTGGTCACCGCCAGCGCCCGCAGCGTACCGGCCTTGATGTGGCTCGATGAAGAGGGCAGGTTGTCGAACATGATCGGCACCTGGTTGCCGATGACGTCGTTCAATGCCGGGCCGGCACCCTTATAGGGGATGTGCTGCATGCTGACGCCGGCCATGGACTTGAAGAGTTCGCCGGAAAGATGCAGCGGCGTACCGTTGCCCGACGAAGCGTAACTGTATTTGTCGGGCTCGGCCTTCAACAGCGCGATCAACTCCTGCACGGTCTTTGCCGGCAATTCCGGATTGACGACCAGAACGTTGGGCACGACGACGAGCAGCGATACCGGCGCGAAATCCTTCTCGGGATCGTAAGGGGTCGATTTGAGGATCAGCGGGTTGAGGGCGTGGGTTGCGACCGTGCCCATCAGAATGGTGTAGCCGTCCGGTTCAGCGCGGGCCACATTGCCGGCGCCGAGATTGCCGCCGGCGCCGGCGACGTTCTGGACGATCACCTGCTGGCCCAGATCCTCCGACATCTTCTGCGCGACGATGCGGGCAACGACATCGGTCGAGCCGCCGGCCGCGAAGGGCACGACCATGGTGATCGCGCGATCAGGAAAATCAGCGGCAGCGGCAGTTGC
>Ga0207426_1000783_pt1 | contig 34768 bp, 29 predicted proteins | sample AraplaMF_Cvi_mMS_FD_184265 | JGI IMG/M metagenome (GOLD analysis project Ga0207426, IMG submission 184265) | Arabidopsis root microbial communities from the University of North Carolina, USA - plate scrape MF_Cvi_mMS (SPAdes) (version 2) | ecosystem: Host-associated > Plants > Roots > Endosphere... | reverse complement strand
GTAAAGCCCCGAGGGGCTTTGTTGGGCTCGTGATGTTCGATTAGTGCAAACTCGTCGTATCAACCTCGATCAACCTGACCGGCAATCACCCGCTTAGCGGTAGAAATGGAGTTTCCACACACTCTGGTGCGGGCGTGGCCGCGGCCGCTGCGGCGTGCGACGAACGACTCGTGCAATGGCTGCGCCGCACTCACGCGAACATGATTCCAGTGGTGCCCCTTGGTGAGGGGCGCAGGCTATTTCAGGCGGCCTGCGGGAGCGCTGAAAGGCAGCCGGCCGGATCCGGCGACGATGTATGCGGAGCGCAAGGCGTTGAAGAACGCGATCACACGAACGTTCGGCTCGAGCTGATGAAGGGTGCGCTGATCCTGATCGCACGCGATATGGGGGAGGATTGCGCGCGCGGCGTTGCGGAGCACGTCATGCCCGAAACCCTGCCCGCCCTGTCATCGTTGCTCGGCGGCCAGCCGGATAGTGGTTCTGTCGACAGGGTGCATATCGCAGCGCGCTGGATGAAAGAGAATTGCCAGAGCTCGATTTCCATTGAAGATGCTGCACGGCTAGTCGATATGAGCACCCGCAATTTTCAGCGTTGCTTCAAATCGGAGGTGGGAGTTACACCTTCTGCCTATCTGCTGCATGCACGATTCTCGATCATCTGCAGTTTGTTGACCCATTCCGAACTGCCCGTCGACAAGATTGCGCGGCGTACCGGAATGGGAAACGGAGACAGACTGGCAAAAGTCTTTCGCCGGCATTTGCATCTATCGCCAACCGAGTATCGCACCAGAGCGCGGAGGGTAGCTGGCATATAGCCCGTTTCGCGACTCGTGATTTGAAAGGGGTATTCGTTAAACCGGGATTCTTCGTTCCCTAAAGATTACGGTCACCTTCTTTAATTTGAAACCGAGGTGACTACACTTTTTTCCTGCCGTTTCGACGGAAATCTTTAAGCCGCGCGCAGCGTTAATTTCCGAATCTTCGAGCGAAACGCCAGACACTTCATTTTGCACGTGAGGCATGCTTTGCGAACTTCTCGGTGGCGAGCCGTTTGTGTCCTCTAGAAGGGAGCTGTTGCCACGTTGCCTACAGGGAAGCGATATGCGCAAGTTTGAAGAAAGAGGTGATGCCGTTATGGAACAGGCGTGTAAATCTGCTTTGCATGCCTTGCCTGGTATTCCGGGTCAGTTTTTGTCCAACACGGCGTCGATATCCGTCGAGCCTGGCGTTGAGCGGCACGTCCATACGATGGAATCTGCGGTGGACGACACCTTCGCGCTGGCGTGCGCGAATCAGGACGGCTTGCGGTTGCTGATCGGGTCGTTATCTTTTCGCCTTCTTGCGTCAATCCTGGAACAGGGGCCTCCTCCTTACGAGATGTTCCTTCAGGGGTGGCTGTCGATTGACCAAGGCTTGGCGCATCCCCTTACACAGGCCGTCGATGTCCATTTGCGCTTTGGAGACAATGCGCCGCACACTCGAAGTAGCCCGAACGCTGAGGGAGTGGGAATCCAAAAAAGGATTCACGAGTCCGCGACATTTCTTAGATCGAATCTGGAGCAGATCATCACCGTAGCTAATGTCGCGCGTATCGCTTCGATGAGCGAGCGCAATTTCTTGCGGCACTTTCGACAACAGTTTCGGGTGACACCGTCAGAGTATCTGCTGCAAGCGAGGTTGGAAAAGAGCTGTCAATTGCTCATTGAGAGTGAACTGCCTGTCGACAAAATAGCGCGACGTTGCGGGATGACGAGCGGCACGCGCCTTGCGAAGATATTCCGTAAGCGTTACGGCATGTCTCCCACTGAATTCAGGTTGCAAAATGGGTAACTCAGCGCCCGTTCACGGTGGCCTGACGCAATGCTCTCGCGTGCGTGCACGCAACAGACGGGTGCTCGCGCGTCACTTCCGGGAAGGTGCGAGTAACGCGTTAGCGTTGAGTTCAGTCACTGACAGATCGCGATTCTTCTTTTCGAATACCGCGCAGAGCAATGGCGAGTATCTGTCGATTGCCGCCTGGATCGGAGCATGACGACCATATGCGACGGCCGATACAGTCAACAGTGAAACTGCCACGAACGGGCGCAGTTCACTCGGCACCAGAGGGGCAGGCCGCCACCGCACTAACTGCATCGTCACAAGCATACCGAGCGTCCCGCCGGCGATGACTTCTGATACCGAGTGTGCCTCGTCGCGAATACGGGAGACGCCGATCAGCGTGGCAATGGCAATTCCTGACCACAACGCGGCGCGGTGCCGATTGGCGCTGCCGTCCTGGAATGTAAGAACGAGCAACACTGGCCACACGGCCGACGCCAGCATGGTGTGTCCGCTAATCATCCGGAACCGGATGACCTCGATCTGCAGGCCGGAGCCCGCATAGAGAATCTTGCTCAGGCCGACCACTGCCATCGCACCGATAAGCAGCCCTGACCATACGAACGCCACCCGAGCGCCTGTCAATGAGCGGGTCAGCCAGGCGGTACAGACGATTGCGAGCGGGAGCATCAACGCCGGGTCACCCAGATTGCTAATGGCAGGCCACATTCGCTGTTCCTCAGGTTCCGAGCAATCGTAGTGTATTGCAAAGAACGGATCGCCAAATTCAAGCTGTCAGTCGCGAGCAACACGACTACAGCCAAAAGAATATGACTTGAACACATGACATCGATATGAATCGGGTCTTGATTGCGTGAATATTTCGCTATCTGGTCCGATAGAAACATAAATAAGGATAACGAAATGAAAGATTGCTTTCGTATTAATAATGCGGATTCATCGGACAACGTCGGGCACGATTCAGCCAACGAATATTGAAGTGCTGCCCTTCAACTATGATGCACTGCATATAAACGTGTCGTCGGGTGAGGTGGTTTGGCTCATCTGAAAGCTTTGGAAGCAATTCGTAGTTCGTCTTTCATAGCAATCCTTGCCAGTATTTCTCATGTACGCGATTTTGGACAATCCACCGCTGTCATTAACGTAGGAATACTAAGATGAACAGGCGTGACGAACAGATGATCGTTCAGCATAACGATCAAGACACGTACGAGAGCGATCGGCAAGCCGGGGCGATCGAAATGGTTCAGGTGATACTTGCCGGTGGCGCCGGCACCCGACTATGGCCATTGTCCAAAGACCAGTATCCGACACAATTGACCGGCCTGCTGGGGCAGGATTCTCTGTTGCAGGCAGCTGTCACACGCACACGGAATCTTCCTGGCCCGTGGCGCGTGGCTCCCGATCCCGTCGTCGTATGCAGCAACGAGAATCGATTGATCACCGAGGAGCAGACCCGCGTGGCGGGCGTGCATTCGTCGATCGTGGTCGAGCCGGCTCGACGTGATACGGCGCCCGCGCTGACCCTTGCAGCAGCGGCGGTATCCCGTGACGGTGCCGATCCCATCATCGTTGCGATGCCGGTCGACGACGCGATCGCAGACGTTGCGGCATTCCAGCGCGCGATTCTCAACGCAGCACACTATGCTGCCGAGGGGGCGATCGTCATGCTGGGTGTGCCGCCCACGCGCGCGGAGACGGGCTTCGGCTATATACGGTTTGGCGCCTCGCTTCACGGTGACGCTCGCAACATCGAGCGCTTCGTCGAGAAGCCGGCGGCCGAGCTCGCCGTGCATTATGTGCAGTCAGGCGGCTACTGGTGGAATAGCGGCATTTTCGTCGTGCGTGCGAAAGTGTGGCTCGACGCGGTCAATCGCATTCAACCGGCGATATACCAAGCTTGCGTGGAAGCCATCGAAAACGGCATGAGCGACGAACCGTACTTCTATGTCAGCCCTCAGCATTTCAACAGTTCGCCGCCCGCATCGATCGATCATCTCGTGATGGAGCGGATCGGCATTGACGACGCGCTGCCGGTCGGCGTGGCCGTGCTGCTCGATGCGGGTTGGACCGACCTCGGTTCGTACGACGAGCGGAGCGATGGTGCGGTCGAGGACGTGCAAGGGGGCATTGCCCGAGACCGCAGATTGGCTGGAAGAGACATCGCGTCGATCGGCGTTGCGCGACAGTATCTGACAGACGATGACGTGCAGGCGATGAACGTGGCCATTGTCCACGACTGGCTGGTGAAGCCGGGCGGCGCGGAGAAAGTACTCCAGCAGATTATCCAATGCTTTCCTGATGCCGATCTCTTCAGTCTCGTCGATTTTCTCGAAGATCGTGAGCCGGTGTGCGGCAAACCCGTCACGACTTCGTTCATTCAGGATCTGCCCTTTGCGCAGCGACGCTACCGCGCGTATCTGCCGCTGATGCCACTGGCGGTCGAGCAGTTCGATCTGTCGGCATATGACCTCGTTATCACGAGTTCGTACGCGGTCGCAAAAGGCGTATTGGTGGGACCGGACCAGACGCACGTCAGCTATGTGCATTCGCCGATGCGCTACGCGTGGGATCTGCAGCATCAATATCTTCGCGAATCGAAACTGACTCACGGACCGAGGTCATGGGCGGCACGCGCGCTGTTGCATTACATGCGTACATGGGACGCGCGTTCGGCCAACGGAGTCGATCAACTGATCGCAAATTCCGATTTCGTCGCGCGTCGCGTCATGAAAGTCTACCGGCGCGAAGCTACCGTAATCGCACCGCCCGTCGAAGTCGAGATGTTCGAGCTATGTGAGGAAAAAGAAGACTTCTATTTGACGGCTTCGAGACTGGTGCCGTACAAGCGTGTCGATCTGGTTGTGGAAGCGTTCTCGCGAACGCCGCAACGCCGTCTTGTCGTGATCGGAGACGGGCCCGAGATGGAAAAGATACGTTCAATGGCCGGTCCGAACATCACGATACTCGGCTACAAGTCATTCGAAGTCTTGAAAGACTATATGCAACGTGCGAAGGCGTTCGTGTTTGCGGCCGAAGAAGATTTCGGGATCGTCGTTGTCGAAGCGCAGGCTTGCGGAACACCCGTCATTGCGTACGGTAAAGGCGGTTCGCTCGAAACGGTGCGGCCAATCGGCGCTGCACATCCCACGGGTGTGCATTTTTTCCAGCAGAGCGCGGAGTCACTGCTCGAAGCAGTGGAGCACTTCGAAAGTCAGCGTGAACAGATCAGTGTGGCAACCTGCCGCGCGAACGCTGAACGGTTTTCGGTCGCAACGTTCAGGCGCGCGTTCATGGGCGAAGTGAAACGTACGATCGCGGCACGGCATGCATCGCCGAACTACACGTGGCAATAGCGTGCCGCAGTATCCCGACCTCTATGGTCCCGTAATTCGACATGACGCATCGTGCAAAGCGGTTGCCGCGTCCCGGTTCATTCCGTGACGGATGTCCCCCCATATCTGCAAACCGGCTGTGAACTTGCGGCAAAGGAGAGGAAATTGACGAACGCATTCATTACGGGCATCACTGGACAAGATGGCGCTTACCTCGCACAACTTCTGCTCGAACGGGGCTATCAGGTGTTCGGCACTTATCGCCGTACGAGCAAAGCCAATTTCTGGCGCATGGAAGAGCTTGGCGTATTGAGTCATCCCAATCTGCACCTCGTGGAATGCGACCTGACCGATCTCGACGAGACGATACGGTTGATTGAGAGAACAAAGCCGCGTGAGATCTACAACCTTGCCGCGCAAAGTGTTGTTAGCGCGTCGTTCGATCAACCCGTCACCACCTCGACGATCACAGGATCGGGAGCGCTTCATCTGCTGGAATCGATCCGGACGCTGGACTCTTCCATCCGCTATTACCAGGCCTCCACTTCCGAGATGTTCGGAAAGGTAAGGGCGGCCCCTCAAAACGAAGAAACGCCGTTCTATCCACGCAATCCGTATGGCGTTGCGAAGCTATACGCACATTGGCTCACGATCAACTATCGCGAGTCCTACAACATCTTTGCGTCTCCCGGTATTTTGTACAACCACGAATCGCCGCTGCGGGGACGCGAATTCGTCACGCGAAAAATCACAGATGCCGTCGCGAAGATCAAACTCGGCAAGCAGGACGTACTCGAACTCGGGAATCTCGATGTCAAACGCGATTGGGGATTCGCCAAGGAATACGTGCATGGCATGTGGCGCATGCTCCAGCTCGACGAACCGGAAACATTCGTGCTTGCAACCAACCGCACGGAGACAGTGCGCCGCTTCGTCACGATGGCTTTCAGAGCGGTAGGAACGCAGCTCGAATGGCGTGGTTCCGGCACGCAGGAAGAAGGCCTCGACATATCGAACGGCACGGTCAGGGTGCGCGTCAATCCGAAGTTCTATCGTCCCGCCGAAGGCGATCTTCTGGTCGGCGACCCAGGCAAGGCCAGAGAAAAACTGGGCTGGGAGTCTAAGACCTCGCTTGAAGAGCTATGCAAGATGATGGTCGACGCGGATATCGCACGCAACGAAAAAGGCATCCTGGTCTGACCGTCCCGCAGCGTATTGAGTCGGGCACTGCGTTAATTGCGATGTCCGTACCTGATCTCGCGGCATCGCGTCTCATCGGTGATGCCGGCGGGGCACGAGCGGGATACGCAAACAAGAAGTTTCATTCTGAAGGAGTGGACCCTTGAGCGTAAAGAACATTGGGATGAAGTCCGAGACAGGGCGCGGCGATGAAGACGCATTCGTCGCGGGAGATCTGGGCCGGCTGATCATCGACAACATCTGGGTTGTGACCTCGATTGCCTTGCTCGTACTGCTGGCGTCGATTTCGCACGCGTTTCTCGCCACTCCGATGTACGACGCCAACGCGGTGCTGCGAGTGGACTTGCCCAACCCGAATGGACTCGGCCTTGCATTGCAGGCGCAGCAGGTAGCGCAGCCGGTTCCGCTCAAGTTGCCAACCGACGTCGAAATCGAAATGGTACAGAGCCGCAATGTACTGTTGCCGGTAATCGACCAGTTCAGACTGAACACGTCCGTGACACCGCGCAGGGTGCCGTTGCTCGCCGATATAACCGGCCTGTTCGCGACGCGTGGAGAGCCGGTGTCGCCCATTCTCGGCCTGCGCTCGTTTGCATGGGGCGGAGAGATCGTCGATCTTGCGTCACTGCGGGTACCGCGCGATCTGGAGAATGAGCCACTCGAAATGCTCGCGCTCGAAGGCGGGCGATACAGGCTGGATGACCAGAACGGCCGTCCGCTCCTGATGGGTTCCGTGGGCGTGCCCGCATCCGGCGATGGTGTGTCGATCACGATCGATCGTCTGGTGGCCCGACCCGGTACCCGCTTCACGCTCGTGCGATACAGTGACGTCGACGCGATTGCACGTATTCATCGTCAGTTGCAGGTAATGGAGTTGGGCAAGGATACGGGTGTCATTCAGATCCTTTACGAAAGCAGCAGTCCCACTGTTGCGATGCGCGTGACCGATGCAATCGCCAAAACCTATATTGCATCGCATATCGCGCAACGCCGCGAAGAAGCGAGCGAGACCCTTGCATTCGTGGACGGCGAACTGCCGAGATTGCGCGAGGAGTTGAAGGAGGCCGAAGTCAGACTGAGTGACTACCAGACGAAAGTCGGAAGCATCAAGCCTGACCCTGAGAGCACGATGTATTTGCAGGGTAGTCTGGATTTCTCGCGGGAAATCGCGACAGTGAGACTGCAACGCACCCGGCTGCTGCAGCAGTTCACACCTGACAGCAACCAGGTGAGAACGTCCAACGAGCAGCTCAAGCAACTCGAGAATGAGAAGGCAGCGTTCGAGTCGCGCTTTGTCAACCTGCCGCTCGCAGTGCGAACCACGGCCGATCTGACACGCGACGTAAAGGCGTCCAATGACATCTATCTTGCGATGCTCAACAAGTCGCACGAACTGGATGTGACGCGAGCAGGGACGCTCGGCAACGTCCATATCGTCGACACGCCGCTTTGGCCGTCGAAGCCCGTCAAGCCAAATCGGCCTCTGATTATCGCTTCGGGCGCCGGTGCGGGTGTGATTCTCGGCGTGTTGTTCGTATTCGTGCGGCAACAGTATTTCAATGGCGTGCGAGAGCCGCTATCTGTCGAGCGCCGTCTGCGCCTGCCCGTATTCGGCGCGATCCGCCTGAGCCACGAGCAGGCGCGACTCGACTATGCCGTCGGCCACATGCCCTCGCTCGAGACGCACACGGATGCGCGAACTCACGCGCACGGTGCGGCACTGGGCACTGTCAGGGGCATCGCCGATCCGCCAGGCACATCGCACGGACGCGCGGCGACAGATGTCGGGGCGCACGACCAGCCCGTGTCACGCGACACTCCGGGTCACACCGACTCATCCTGGCCGGCGAGAAAAAGGCATACGACGGCAGTGTGTCTGGCCACGCATCGGCCCGCCGATCTGTCGATGGAACAGTTGCGTGACGTGCGAACCGCGCTGGAGTGCGCCGTGGCCGTTGCGCCCAACAACATTCTCCTCGTGACGGGAGCGACGCCGGGCACGGGCAAGAGTTTCGTCTCGGCGAATCTCGCGGTGCTGGCTAGCGAGACCGGCAAGCGGGTTTTGCTCATCGATGCGGACATGCGCAGGGGCGTCCTGGCTTCCCATTTTGGACTTCCCGCATCGAATGGTCTGGCGGAGGTGCTGGCTGGGCATATCGTCGCGTCGCATGCGATCCAGCCCACCTGTATCGACGGTTTGTCATTGCTCGCGACGGGACTGTACCCGCCCAATCCATCGGCGTTACTGGCGACGCAGCGCATGCGAACCCTGTTTCAGATCGTCAGCGAACAGTTCGACCTCGTCATCGTCGACACGCCACCCGTTCTTGCCGTGACGGACGCCAACATTCTTGCTGCGCATGCAGCTTCTACGTTGCTCGTGCTTCGACCGAACGTGCAGACCCAGTCCGAACTGGAGGAGACCTTGAGACGCCTCGATCGTGCCGGAGCAAGGTTGATCGGTGCTGTCTTCAATGCCATGCCGCAACGGCGAAGTGAAAAGCGCTGGCACGCATACGCCAGTGCCTACGCCGCACCGGCAAGCCACACGCAACGCAGCGCATAGCGCTGGGTCCTGTTCGCGTCCATCTGCACAGTTGAACGAGGAAGGAAAGCGATGATCGATACGCCACATCAATCTGATTCCGCGACGCTTTCTGCGGTTCCGGGAAGCGTGCTGTCCGAGCGGGTCGAAACTGACATTGCGAACGATGTCGATGCGCTGGACGTCGACTTCGTCATCAATGGCAAATTCATGAGTCAGCGCATGACGGGGGTTCAGCGTTGCGCCTACGAATTCGCTTCAGCGCTTCAGGGGCTAGAGACGAACCGCCGACGCTTCTCGGTGATCGTCCAGGCCGACGCAGGCTCGACGGCGGCACCATTCAAAACGCGCTCCGTCTCTTCGTGGTTCAAGGGGCCACTTTGGGAGCAACTCGCATTGCCGTTTGCGGCAGGACGTCGTGTTCTCGTCAGTCTGTGCAATGTCGGACCTGTCATCAAGCGACGCCATATCGTCATGATTTACGACATGGCGGTGTACGACGTGCCTGCGGGCTATTCGCGCAAGTTCCGCTGGTGGTATCGCTTCGTGTTCTTCTCGCTGAAGCTCAATGCCCGACACATCGTGACCGTTTCCGAATTCTCCAAGTCGAGAATCCGCGCCGTGCTTTCCGTGCCGGATTCCAAGGTGTCAGTCGTCAAGCTGGGGGTGGATCATCTCGACCGCATCGAAAGTGACACTGGCGTGATCTCGCGTCTGAACCTGAAGAAAGGCCGTTATGGGCTGGCTGTCGGCAGTCTTGCCGGCGGAAAGAATCACGCGCGCGTGCTGGCCGCGATCGAGCAGCTCGAACTGCCCGACGATTTCAGATTCGTGGTGGCTGGAGGAAAAAACGTCCGCATTTTCGGTGGAGACACCTCTGAAAAAGACGCGGCGAAAAAGGTTGTCTGGGCGGGATACGTAGAGGATAGCGAGTTGAAGGCACTGTATGAGAATGCCACTTTCTTTGTCTTTCCGTCCTTATACGAAGGGTTCGGCCTTCCTCCTCTGGAAGCGATGTATTGCAGTTGTCCCGTCATCGTGTCGCGCGAGGCGTCGCTGCCCGAAGTATGCGGCGACGCCGCCCTGTATTGCGATGCCTATTCGGTCGAAGACATCGCCGAAAAAATGACGATGATGATCAACGACGATGCGTTGCGCGAGCGCTACCGAGCGCGAGGCTACCGCCACGCGAGTCAATACCGTTGGTCGATGTCCGCCAGTCGTCTGCTGGACACGATCGGACGCGCACGCTAGACCGTTCGAATCAGGGGTGCTTTGACGGAGAGGTCGATGTACGCAAGGATGATATCCGTTCTGTTTTATATGTTCTTCACCTGCGTGATCTTCAATCCGCAGGTGTCGGGTGTCACCCTTTATATATACGTTCTTATTCCGTTTCTGGATCCGGGATTCCTGCGGTTCGTCGGCAGTACATTTCGCAAGTGGAGCACACCGCTCGGCATCGCGGTGCTGGTGAGCCTGATGGGTTCACCGTCAGTGGCAGTCCGGGTGCTTTCGATCGCTGCGTGCGTCGGTTATCTGTTGTACACATCGGAGCGCGGGCTGGATTGCCTGCACCAGTGGATGACGATCAACGTATTGTTCGCCCTCGTCCAGTTCGTCCTTTTTTATGTCGACTACGATCTTTCGATCCAGCTCGGACCCAATAATCTGTCAAAAATGCTGTGGGGCGATTATGCAACCGACTCCAACACCAACTTCTACGAGATCTTCTACTTTTCACGCGTGGCGGGTTTCTCGCGCGAAGCGGGGTTTTTCTCGTCCCTGCTGGTGGCATCGTTTGTCGCCGACGTCGTAAGGGGCACGGCGAGCCGGAAGATGATCCTGATGTACTGCATTGGTCTATTCATCAGCTTTTCGAAATCTTCTTTCGTGTTTCTGATCTTCGCCGCGTTGTATCCGATGCGCAAGCGCATCCGGACCGTTCATCCGCTTGTCGTACTGATCGCATTCATCGCCTGTTTGACGTTGGTGGCGGTGTATCTGGCGCGATTCAACTTCTTCTATTCGGATACGTTCGGGCATCGGTTGGGCGGCTACGCTTTCATGTTCGATGCACGTCTGGAAGACATCGTTGGTGGCATCAATGCACATGACCTCATTGCGAACTACCGTTATCTGCCTTATGTGCATCTCATCGAGCGAGACATCCAGGGCGCTGGCGTGACCTTCGCCGGGCTCGCTGCAAACGTCGCCGAGATGGGACTGTTCAGCGCGTTGATCCTGTTTGGCGTCATCGCGTTCACCGCCAGCGATGGTTTTGTGATCCTGCTGTTCCTGTTGTTGACCGCGACCGTGAGTGTCACGACCGTGACCTCGTTTGTGCCGCTCGCCTATCTGATCTGCTATTGGCCGAGATTCGCCGCGTACAGCGCGAAGCGACGGGCTGCCGAACGTCCGCCGCCTCGATTGTGGCCTTACGGCGCAGCAAGTCGCGGGATCTCGCGACAGAACATGCCTCAAACGGAATAGCGATTCCGCGTGCGTCTTTCATGGTGGCGACTGTTATCGATTTCGCAAGGAGGGTTCATGCTGTTGGGCTGGATTTCGAACTTCCGGAGCGCGTCAAGGCGATCCATCCTGCTTTCACTCGTCGCGATCGTGTTCGCGGGTTTGCCGATTGCGCGAGGCGCCGAGGCGACGCTCGATGTGAAGAATCCACCGGGATCGCTGATTGCGCGCGGGCCGGGAAACATGAAGATCCTGTTCGGAACACCGCCTCAGACGCAAGCGGGTAGTGGCACGCTTGTCGTCGCACTCGTTCCTTACGATCGCGATGGAGTGCTTCTGGGCGACCCGATCGCCTCATACCGGCAGTCGATCAGATTCACGCCGCAGGGTGCCGACCAGTCAGTCAACATCAAGATTCCGCGAGCTGGTCTGTTTGCCGTCGATGCGAAGCTGATTGCATCGGGAGGCGAGACAGTCGCGTCGAAGCGCATCAACATCGCGGCGATTGTCCCGCGCAACACGCCACCGTTTTCCGACTTCGGCGTCGTGACGCATTTCGCGCAGGGTAAAGGTTCACCGGACATCGTGTTGCCCCTCGCCAAGGCAGCAGGCTTTTCATGGATCCGCGACGAGATCTACTGGGACCGGATCGAGCAGAAGCCGGGCGCGTTTGCATTCCCCAGCAGCTACGACGAATACATAAACGCTACGTCGAAGTTCGGGATCTCACCGCTCGTCGTTCTGGCTTATGGCAACGAGAAGGTCTACCCCGAGTACTTCAAGGCCGGGCAGAGTTTTCCTCAAACGGCGGAGGGGCGTCAGCGCTTTGTCCGCTATGTGGATGAAGTGGTTCGCCGTTATGGAACAAAGGTGAAGTATTGGGAGATATGGAATGAACCGGCGTTTGCGCAGATCGGTTACCCCGATTACGTGGCCCTGTTGAAAGCGGTCTACGGTCAAATCAAGCAACGTAACCCCGACGCGACCGTGATCGCGTGCGGTGGCGGCGGTGCGGGCGGCGGCCCTGGCGGAGATTGCTTCCTGGCAACGGTCAAAGACGGTGCGCTTGAATACCAGGACGCGGTCAGTGTTCACCCTTATATGTCGCCCCACATTCCAGAGACGGGATATCCAACCGCGGGTGGAGCCGTCTCATCGGTCAGCATCCCGACGGTCTGGCCTTATCTGCATCAGTTGCTCGATCAGAATCCAAAAGCCGGCGGACGGCGAGTCCAGCTGTGGATCACAGAACTGGGATGGCCTTCCAGGCCGGCGTCGGACGGGCTCAATGACGCCTCCCAGGCGGCGAATCTGGTCAGAAGCTATCTGCTTTCGAGGCGCTACGGCGGCGTCAATGCGATGTTCTGGTATGACTTTGTCGACGATGGCCGCGATGAATCGAACCGCGAAGACAACTTCGGCATGTTGAAAAACGATCTGTCGCCGAAGCCTGCCTATGTTGCTGCTGCAACCCTCTCTGCGACGCTGGGTAGCCGCAGCTGGAATAGCGCATTGGTCGATGACGCCGATGTGAAGATCTATCAGTACGGGAAATCAAGTCCCGTAATCGTCGGGTGGACTACGCAGTCGGTTGGGCGCGTGGTGTCAGTGCATGTGCCCGCCGGCGATTACGTGCAACGTGACTGGCAAGGTGTCGAGTCGCCCGTCACGGTTGCGGCCTCGGACTTCAAGTGGACGCTCGGGCCGTTGCCGGCTTACCTGTTGCCCAAGGCCGTTGCGCGTTGAGCGCAGAGGCGACCAGGAGCTTCGATGACCTCGGTCAAGAAGAACTTTGCTTTTCTGATGTCCGTGCAGGTTTCGACATATGTGGTGCCGCTGGTACTCGTTCCGTGGCAGACGCGCGTTTTGACGCCGGAGGGATACGGCCGCTTCAGCGTGGTGATGGCGATCACAATGTACTTCATCGCTTTCGCCCAGTACGGTTTCAGGCTAAGTGTGACGCCACAGGTTTCGATCCACCGTGGCGATCGCGCCAGGCGCTCGCAAATATTCTGGACGACGCTTTGCACTCAGCTTGTGATTGCGGCGATCGGCTTTGTCGTACTTCTGGCTCTAAGCCACATCGTGACGCGTGTTTCGGAAGATCGAACGCTACTGATGATCGGATACGGTGCCGTGCTTGGTGCAAGTTTGAATCCGGACTGGTACATGCAGGGTACCGAGAACCTTGTCGTGTCGAGTATCACGGCCTTTACGGGGCGGGTGCTGAGTCTGCCCGCAATGCTTCTGTTGGTGCATTCAAAGGAGGACATTGGATGGGCGATCGGGATCAATAGCGCTGTTCCTTTGTTGACCAGCATTGTGGTCCTCGGCTGCCTCTTTTGGTGGCGCGAAGTGGCATTTGTCCGAACCTCGGTCTCTGAGATCGTAGCCGCATTGCGTGCTGGTTGGCAGTTGTTTGTCGCTACTTTTTCCGTCAGCTTCTATGCATACACGAATACGGTGGTGTTGGGTCTTGTGGCCGGCAATGTCGAGGCCGGCTACTTTGCAGCAGCCGACAAGCTGATCAAGGCGGCGCTAAGCGCGATGTCGCCTCTGGCCAGCGTGGCTTATCCGCGGATCAGCCGGCTGGTGCATCAGGCGAGAGAGGACGCAATGATCTTTCTGCGCAAACTGCTGGTGGCGCAAGGCGCAATCATGCTGTTCATTTCGACGATCATTTTTGTGAGTGCACCCTATGTCGTGAATATCCTCTACGGGGTTCATTTTCTGCCGACGGTCGACGTGCTTCGCTGGATTGCGTTTCTTCCTTTTCTTGCGGGACTGAACAATGTCTTTGGCGTGCAGACCATGCTCTCTCTTGGTATGAAGAGTCGATTCAGTGTAATCGTGCTGTCGTCCGGATTGTTGAACATCACGTTGATTGGTGGACTGGCAAGCCCGTTTGGCGCATCCGGGGCGGCCGCTGCCGCATTGCTGACGGAAGCGGCAATCGCCGCGGCAATGATCTTTGCGCTGTATAGGGAAGGCGTCGTGCAGTTGATTTGCAAGCCGCTGACGCGTGCGGTCAAGAGCGACGGCGTTGGTGATTGGGCATGTGAGCGCGGCGCTGCGGGTCACGTTCCGTATCGTCGTTGCGAGTCGATGGATGAAGCAGCCTTTAAATCAGGTGGATCGAAATGACGATTTCCGAAACTTCAGTCAACATCGACGCAACGTCGCGTATGCATGGCGCGTCTCCCCGCGTCACTGTCATTCTCGTCAACTACAAGAATGCGGAGATGACGCTCAGATGCGTGGATTCGCTGTTCGATATGGTCTACGACAACTTTCTGGTCATTGTTGTCGATAACGCATCGAGCGCCGAATCCTATGATCGTCTCAAGGACGCAACGCAGCCTGTCACGATAGTCAGGTCGACGGAAAATCTGGGCTTCGCCCGGGCTTGCAATCTTGCTATCGCCGGGCTTGAAAGCGATCCTCCGGCCTACGTCTGGCTACTCAACAACGATGCAATCGTGCATCAGGATGCGTTGCTGAGGCTGGTTGCCCTCGCTGAGGGAGAAAAGAAGGTCGGGGCAGTCGGCTCGAAAATCGTTCACATGCATTCGAACTCGATCATAAGCGCGGGAGGTGGCGTGATCAATTCGATCACCGGCACCACCAAAAATCTGACCATCGAGCAGGCCCGCAAGCGATTGGATTACATTTGTGGCGCTAGTTTTCTGATTCGCTGGGACGCACTGAAAAGCGTTGGCCCGTTTCGCGAAGACTATTTTCTGTATTGGGAAGATGCCGATTATTGTGCGCGGTTGCGTCGCGACAAGTGGACGCTGGCATTTGCTGAAGACTCGATTATCTATCATGCGGAGTCTACGACCGTGGGAAAGGGAAGTGTTTTGTTCGACTATCTCTTCTCCCGTGCATCGGTGATATTCGTTCGCGAGCACTTCAGACACTATTGGCTGGTCCCATTGACGATTTCGCTTGGCGGAAGAGTAGTCAAGCGCATAGGCAGAAATAACTTTGCAGGTGTTTTTGCGACTTGCAAGGGCTTCGTGCATGGCCTTCAAGGCAAGCTGCAACGACCTGGCGAGGCTGGACGTGCACGATGAGATACGAGATGGAACCGGCTTTCGCGTGTGGCAGATGCTGCGCGGCGTGAGTTACTCGGTACTCGCCAACGTCGCGGGGCTGCTGGGCCCTCTGGTTACGATGCCGTATGTGCTTCGCGTTCTGGGTCCCGGCGCATACGGTCTCGCGGTATATGCATCGATCATATCGACCTGGATCACGAGCGTGCTGGTGCTAGGCCTGTCGGGCTACTGCGCCCGGCAGTATTCGCGTAGCGTGATATCCGGTGCCGGATGCGGCGATCGCGAGCTTTCCAGTCTGGTTTCGCTGCAAATCGTCATGGCCATCGCGGCGACGGTGCTTCATGCGGTCGTCATTTCATTGGTCATAGAGCGTGGGTCGGGCACGATCTTCTGGATCTACCTTGCTGTGACGGCTTTTTCATGTCTGAATGTCGACTGGTTTTTTTACGTCACTGACCGGATGGATGTTTTCTTCTGGAGGACGTTGGTACTGCGTCTCGCCGCGCTCGCGGCCCTTTTCGTCTTCGTCAAGACCAAAGAGGACGTAACGGTCTACGCAGGCATTTCGGCAGTCTTCGTGGTGCTGCCGAATCTTGTTTCGTTCATTTTTGTTTTCAGGCGACATCCTCTTTCGTTCGATCGTCACGCTTACAAAAGAATTGGCGGCGCCCGCTACTTTTTGACGAATGCCACCATCGGGTCGGTGTATCAGTTCGCGGATCAATTCTTGATGGGTATGCTTTCGACCAAGGAAAATCTGTCGTACCTGAACGTCTGCAAGCAGATCATGGGAATCGCAAATATGGTCGTAGCTTCCGCCAGCCGTGCCTTGATGCCGCGAGCCGTCGATGCTTTCGCTCATGGAAAGGGCAGTGTCTGGATCAGGAAAATGACGCCCGCATGTGGTGCGGCTGTCGTGGCAGCGACACTGGGTATGTGGCTGCTCGGCGCGCCACTCGTACGGCTGTTGGCAGGTCCGAAGTTCGAACCCGCAAGCGAACATATGGCTCTGCTCGCGGCGATTTTCGCGGTGACCGCCGTCGCTGTCTATATCGATACCCAGATCAGCATACCGCTGAATTGCGAACGGTTCACTACGGTGTCGAACTCGTTCGTTGCGATAGTGAGCATCGTTATGCTTCTCGCACTGTTTCAAAAATTGGGGTTCGTCTCGGCGTTGGTTGGTCTGTTAGTCGGCGAAACGATCGGCGTTAGCGTGATGCTGTATCTTCACAAAGGCCGGTCTGGACTTTCTATGGTGAAGCAATGAACAGATTTGCTACGGTATTCCACGACTTCGAAGATGTCCATTTCTATAAGGACGTCGGCTGCGTTCCAGCGCTTTATTCAAGACTGAAATTCGGGCGGACATCGATTATTGTGTATCGTCGCCGGAAAGTCCCTCTTACCGTGCCGGCAGAACTCGCTGACGACTTGATGCTTGTCGGGTTAGAAGCAGGTTCCACGGTGGAGTTTTATGCCAAGGCGCTAAAGTATTTGTGGACTAACAAGGAGGTAAAGATCGTCAATCTTTACCATCTGAAGCTTGCGCATTTGCTCTTCTTCGAGATCCTGAAGCTGATTCGTCCGGATGTGACGCGTTATCTCAAGCTGGACATGGATCAGCGCGTCATCGAGAACGTCACCGCGCGACCTCATGGGCTCCGGGCATTCAAGCTGAAAACGTGGCTGTTCATAGCGAAGCGACTCGATGTTATTTCAGCCGAGACCTCGAATGTCTTCGAGCATCTGCGATCTTACGAACCAGCGCTGCAACGAAACGTGTTTTTCCTGCCAAATGGGATCTGGGCGGAAAACACAGCGTCGGTATCGAGAGTCGAAGCGCGCGAGAAGATCATTCTCTGCGTCGGTCGTATTGGCGCAGAGCAGAAGAACAACGAGCTCGCGCTCAACGCCTTTTGCGAACTGGAGCGGCTTGACGGATGGCGACTCGTGTTCGCGGGGCCGGTAGAGCCGCATTTCCAGAAGCTGATTGATGAATTATTCAGGAAGCGGCCCGAACTGGCTTCGGCAATCGAACTTACCGGCCCACTCGATAAGGCTCATGTCTACGATCTCTATGCAAAGGCAAGTGTCTTTTGCCTGACTTCGAGATGGGAAGGTTTTCCGTTGGTGCTGCCCGAGGCGGCTTACTTCGGCAACTACATCTTGACGACCGATATCGGTGGCGCGCGCGAAGTCACGGAGAATGGACGACTTGGAACAATCGTCAGGGACGCAAGCGTGCGCGGATTTCGCAACGCTTTTCAGGCGATCATCGATGGGGACATCGACATCGAAGGGATGAGCGCGAGGCAACAGGCGTTTTGCGCGAGCCGGATGACGTGGGAGTATCTCATTCCAATCCTGCAGCGTCGTATTCAGCTACATGTCAATGGCGAATGTGGTTCATTTGACCAGCACGCGGCTGGCAGTTGATGTGAACGCGGCACGCGTCTCAGCGCGCAGGTAATTCCGACAAGCTATCGGACATTCACGACACGGCGCGTTTCGTCTAAAACGGCGGATCTAAGATTCGAACTCAATGAAACTGAGGAGAGAACTCATGGCCAGAAAAGGAATTATCCTCGCTGGCGGGTCGGGCACGCGCCTGTATCCGGTGACGCATTCGGTTTCGAAACAGCTTTTGCCCGTCTACGACAAGCCAATGATCTACTATCCGCTCAGCACGCTGATGATGGCAGGCATTCGCGACGTGCTCATCATCTCGACTCCGCAGGATGTGCCGCGTTTCCAGGCGCTTCTCGGTGACGGAGAACGGTGGGGCATGAACGTACAGTATGCGGTTCAGCCTTCGCCGGGAGGGATCGCGCAGGCGTTTATCATCGGCCGCGCATTCGTTGGCAACGGCGCCTCCGCGCTGGTTCTAGGCGACAACATTTTCTATGGAAATGATCTGGTGAAGCAGCTGGATCATGCTAGTCAACGCACCGACGGTGCGACCGTGTTTGCCTATCATGTGAATGATCCAGAACGTTACGGCGTTGTCGAGTTCGACCCGGAGTTCAAGGCGGTTTCGATTGAAGAGAAGCCGATGAGGCCGCGTTCGAGCTATGCGGTGACGGGGCTTTACTTCTATGACAGGCAGGTTTGCGACATTGCTGCCGACATCAATCCGTCCGCGCGCGGTGAACTGGAAATCACTGACGTCAACGTACATTACCTGCGGCAGCAGCAATTGCACGTCGAAATCATGGGGCGGGGCTATGCATGGCTTGACACGGGCACGCACGATTCGCTAATCGACGCGGCGACGTTTATCGCTACCCTGCAAAAGCGACAGGGGATGATGGTCGCATGCCCAGAGGAAATCGCTTTTCGCATGCAGTGGATCGACGGTGACGCGTTGCAGGCGCTTGCGAGGCCGTTGTCCAAAACGGCCTACGGCAAGTACCTGTCGGACATCGCGCAGGATCGTGTCGTGGGGCCGTCCATGGAGTCGGGCATCGAACCGGTGGTTGCGGATTACCAGGGCGGACGCATCCGGCGCGTTTCCTGAACGTGAAGCGAATACCCTGCGAAGCCGTTGTCAACGGGTGTTGCATACGGACTAACGCTTGATGAGGCGACCATGATTCTGGTAACGGGTGGAGCGGGCTTTATTGGCGCGAACTTTGTCATCGACTGGTTGAACGCGGTGGATGAAACGGTCGTCAACGTCGACAAGCTCACGTATGCAGGTAATCTGGGCACGCTAAGGTCATTGCGTGGCGATCCCAGTCATATCTTCGTGCGCGAAGACATTTGCGACCGCGATGCAATGGATCTGCTTTTCGAAAAGTATCAACCGCGCGCGGTCGTTCACTTCGCAGCCGAGAGTCATGTAGACCGTTCGATTCGCGGTCCGGCCGATTTCGTGCGGACCAATGTGGTCGGCACGTTCATGCTGCTCGAAGCGGTGCGCCATTACTGGCAAGACCTGCCAGCTTCGGAGCGATCGGCCTTCCGGTTTCTGCATGTTTCGACGGATGAAGTGTTCGGCTCACTGTCGCCGTTTGCGCCGCCATTTACCGAGACCAATCCGTACGCGCCGAATAGTCCTTACTCTGCGTCGAAGGCAAGTTCAGATCATCTGGTGCGCGCGTGGCACCACACATACGGCCTGCCGACGCTCACGACGCATTGCTCGAACAACTACGGTCCGTATCAGTTCCCTGAAAAGCTGATTCCGCTGATGCTAACGAGTGCGCTGGCCGGCAGGCCACTTCCCATTTACGGAGATGGTAAGAATGTAAGGGACTGGCTCTATGTCGGGGATCACTGTTCTGCGATTCGTGCCGTACTCGCGAAAGGCAAGCTGGGAGAAAGCTACAATATCGGCGGTTTCAACGAGGTTGCGAATATCGATGTGGTGCGTGCGCTATGCCGACTACTCGATGCGCTCCGGCCAAAAACATCAGGCTCATACTTCGAGCAGATTGCGTCTGTTCCCGATCGTCCCGGGCACGACCGCCGATACGCAATCGACGCGCACAAGCTGAAGTACGAACTGGGCTGGAAGCCGGAAGAAACGTTCGAGACGGGGCTTGAAAAGACGGTTCACTGGTATCTCGATCATCCGGACTGGGTCAGTGACGTGAGTTCGGGAGAGTACCTGAGCCTGGTAGATGCAGACGAACGGATAAGCGCATAGACGGGTTAGTTCGTGGTCTTCAACGGCGCATTCCACTGAGCCTTATTTTCGTCAGGAAATGAGACCAGTCAGGAAGTCGCCGACGCACGCTGTCGAGACGTTCCGCGCCAAAAGTACGTCGCAGTAGATATTTGCCGACAGCCTTCCCGCGTCCGAATACAAGTAGCCCTGTGAGTTCCAGCAAACCCAGGCGTACCTGAGGATAATCCGCCAATACGACGAGTACCCTGATTCGCTGAATTGGCGACGAAGCGTGGTGCTTTAACGCAAACATCTGCGCGGCGGGGCGCACAACCGACTCGGGCTTGTGGGAAATCCGTAAGCTGTCGTGTGTCGTGTCGATCACATACGTGCGTTTGCGCATGCCAATGAACTGACCGTGCCGTTGCGCGATCCTTAGCCAAAGATCCCAGTCCTGCCAGATCTGCATCGAGTCGTCGAAGAGACCCGCGTCGATAAATCTTTCCCGAGTCGTGAAGACCTGTGTTCCGGTCGCGCACGCGGTTGCCAGATCGCGTGGCTGCACGCATCCACGGTCGAAGAGTGTCTGTTCCGTCGAGGGGCCGATCCAGCGCGACGAGTCGAAAAGGCCCGCGATGCGCTCCGTTTGTCCATGCACGGAAAGGTGATGCCAGTAACGCACAAAACACTCGATCCGTTCAGGGAGAAAATAATCGTCATCGTCGAGACCCGTGAGAAACGTGCCAGTCGAGCGCGAGATTGCTGCATTTCTCGCTGCGCATGCGCCTATGCTCGCCGGCAAAAAGACGGCCACGCATTTTCCCGACGCGGCGAGTTCGCGCAAAAAGTCACGCGTGCCGTCTGTCGATCCGTCATCCGCGACGACGAGTTCCACGTTCGGATAAGTTTGGTTCAAGACCGATGTGATTGCCCTTTTTAGAAGCGGCAAACGGTTTTTCGTCGGGAGATAAACGCTCACCAAAGGCTGGGTGGTCGGTTCATGGCTCATATCTTCGATCCTTGCGAGCTTTACGTCACCATTAAAAAACATGACGGTTCGACACTAATCCACGAGCAGGACATGGGATCCGACAAGCTGTCGACGTTTCGCGTCATCGAAACCAGTTTGCAACGCTGCTTTGTGGGATAGTTCAACCGTTAACTGTTCGCGTTGCCGAGATACCGAACAGGCGTTCCTCTCCCACGACCGCCCACAACCGGCCACTCGCTGACGGAGCGCGGACGCCTGATCGTGCGCTTCGCCCGATAGAATAGAGACCAGACAAAGCGCGACGACTAGCCGATGCTGCACTGCGCGCTTGCGACTCCCCGCCATTCTCCGATTCAATCTACATGTGAAGACTGCTACCCTCGAAGACTTGCGTGCCGGGCAACTCGCCGGTGCGCGACAGATCAAGCTCGCCTGCGGGTTGACCGACATGCCACGCGAGATCTTCGACCTCGCCGACACCCTGGAGGTGCTCGACCTGTCGGGCAATGCGCTCACATCGCTGCCGGATGATTTGCCGAAGCTGCGCCACCTGCGCGTCCTGTTCGCCTCGAATAACCCGTTCACCGAGTTGCCAGCCGTGCTCGGCGATTGCGAATCGCTGAGCATGGTCGGCTTCAAGGCGAATCGCATCCGGCACGTTTCGGGGCGCGCGCTGCCACCCCAATTGCGCTGGCTTATCCTCACCGATAACGATATCGAAACACTGCCCGCGGAAATCGGCGAGCGTCCGAATTTGCAGAAGCTGATGCTTGCCGGCAACCGGCTGCGGTCGCTCCCCGAGACGATGGCCGCTTGCAGCCGCCTCGAACTGCTGCGCATTTCCGCGAACCGGCTCGACGCCTTGCCCGACTGGCTGTTACGGCTGCCGCGGCTCACGTGGCTCGCCTACGCAGGCAATCCGCTGAACGCCGCGCGCGAGCAGGTGGCGCTGGCCGATGCGTCGGTGCCGGACATCGACTGGCATACGCTCGCGCTCGGACAGACGCTCGGGGAGGGTGCATCCGGCGTGACTCATCGCGCGACGCGTCTGTTGAGCGACGGGCATCCCGTCGAGGCGGTCGCCGTCAAGCTGTTCAAGGGCGCGATCACGAGCGATGGTTTGCCGGAACTCGAAATGGCCGCCTGTCTGCAAGCCGGTCAGCACCCGAATCTCATCCCGGTGCTCGGCAAGATCGCGGGTCATCCGCTCGACGAACACGGCCTCGTGATGAAGTTGATCCATCCGGCGTTCAGCAATCTCGCCGGGCCTCCGAGCCTCGACTCCTGTACACGGGACGTCTATGCAGACGACGTGAGGTTCGACAAGGCGGTTGCGTTGCATATCGCGAGCGGGATCGCATCGGCGGCACAGCATCTGCATCGGCGCGGGATCATGCATGGCGATCTCTACGCGCACAACATCCTGCATGACGGCGCGGGGCACGTGTTGCTCGGCGACTTCGGCGCGGCATCGTGCCACGATATCGATGATCGCGCGCTGGCGCCGTCGCTCGAGCGGATCGAGGTGCGCGCGTTCGGCTGCCTGCTCGAAGAACTCGCGCAACGATTGGCCGGAGAGGCCGATGACCTCGCCGCCGGGTTCGCTGGGCTGATCGAAGACTGTTTCCACGAGCGCGTCGAAATGCGGCCTTCCTTCGATGAGATTGTCGAGCGGCTGTCCGCGTTGAGCGTTTGACCGAAGCAGGCGGCAGTGCGATCGTTGGATAACGAGGCCATCCGCCCGTGAAGAAATTCAGCGGGCGAGTCCGTCGCGATCTGTAGTAATCGCTGTTCGACGACGCAAAACAAGCCCACGGGATCACGAGTGTGTCCGGAAACCTTGCGCATCTGACATTGAAGAGGCTCCGCGTCCAGTGAAAAAATGGGGCTTTCAAGGAGTGTGACGACCATGCCCTACCTGCAACTGGACGTAAACGACCACTATTCAGTGGAAGACAAGCGGCGCCTGGCGTTGAAGATGAGCGAGACGTACGCGCGAATGATGTCGGTCGACATCCGGCGTATCAGCGTCGCGATTCGAGAGCTGGGAGACGGCGGTGTCTGGCGGATTCCCGAAGCCGGCGAAGAGCCCACCCCGGTCGCGGTCATGATGCTGGACATCAGAAAGGGCAGGACGCCCGAACTGCGTATGGATGTGGCCAAAGCGCTGTGCGCGCACTGCATCGACATTCTCGGCCTGCGTGAAGACCGGCTCAACGTCGAATTCACCCAGCATTCCGGGGATGAGATGTATCACCCGGCGCTCGGCGGTTATAGCCCGGAGTGGACGCCGGACGAGCAGTGAGGCGAACTGCGCTTACAGCGCAAGGGGCGTGACACCCGACGCCCGCTGTATGGTTTGCGGTGGCTGACCGAATGCACGCAGAAACGCCTGACGCATCCGCTCCCGGTCACCAAAGCCTGTCTCTCTCGCGACGATCTCGATCGGGTGACGGGTCGTTTCCATCATCAGACGGGCGGCTTCAACGCGAAGCCGCTCGACTGCCTTCGCGGGCGATTGCCCGGTTTCCTCACGAAACACGCGGCTGAACTGACGCGGACTGAGCCGCGCCGCTTCGGCCAGCCGCTCAACCGACAAATCGCTCGCCAGGTTTTCGCTCGCGTAGGCGAGTGCCATCTGAACGCGGTCTGAACGGGCGCTCATCTCCAGCAGCGCCGAAAACTGCGACTGACCGCCACCGCGACGCTGATAAAGCACCAGCTTGCGCGCAACCATGCGCGACGTGTCCAGCCCGAAGTCGTTTTCGACGATCGCAAGCGCGAGATCCACGCCGGCGCTCATGCCGGCCGACGTCCAGATCTGTCCATCCACGACGAAGATGCGGTCTTCTTCGAGCTGTACGTTCGGATACTGCTTCTGGAAGTCACGCGCGTGGAACCAGTGTGTCGTTGCACGCTTTCCTTCCAGCAGACCTGCAGCAGCCAGAACGAATGCGCCCGTACAGATCGACGCAATTCGTCGCGATTGGCGCGGCGCTTCCCGAAGGTAGTCCACCAGCGCAGCCGAAGGAAGGCGGCATTCGTTGTCGCCCGCCACGATGAGGGTGTCGTAGCCCTCTTTGGCAAGTGGTTCGCTATGAACCGAAAACCCTTGGGACGAAGCGATCGGTCCACCGTGCTCGGACACGATCCTGAATTCGTAAGCTGCTTCGCCGCGCAGCAGATTGGCGTATTCGAAGACGCTCGCCACCGCGAGCGCGAGCGACTGGAAGTTGGGATAGACGAGGAGTCCGACGGTATGCATTGATGCCTCGCGAGTCATGGCCTGATTCGTTGAAGGTAGCACATAACGGACGGCATTGTGGGAGAAAGCGTGACCGAAATCATTGCATATATGGCATTGAGGTCGCGGGCGGCCGAGGTCAGAATTCGCTCCATGGACTGACGCCCTGTTGGTTCAACCACTCACTCAAAAGGATTGAAAATGACTTCCTCTACGAACGGTTTCGCGCTGATCACGGGCGCATCGGCTGGCATCGGCGCTATCTACGCTGACCGACTCGCCAGGCGCGGCTTCGACCTCATTCTGGTGGCACGCAACCAGAGCCGACTGGACGCGCTCGCAGAGCGCCTCACGAGAGAGACAGGCCGCTCGATCGAAACGATTGCCGCCGATCTCAACGACAAGGCTGCGCTCGCGACAATCGAGACCCTGCTTCGCGAAGACCCGCGCATCACGATGCTGGTGAACAACGCGGGCGTCGGCTCGGTTGCTTCGGTTCTCGACGGCCACGTCGACTCCATGGAATCGATGATCGACCTGAACATCACGGCACTGACGCGTCTGACCTACGCGGCTGCGCCTGCGTTCGTCGCCAGGGGCTCGGGCACGATCATCAACATCAGCTCGGTGGTCGGGATTGCAGTCGAACTGCTGAACGGTGTGTACAGCGCCTCGAAATCGTACGTGCTGAGCTTCGGCCATGCGCTTCAGCGCGACCTCGCAGGCAAGGGCGTGCGTGTGCAGACCGTGCTGCCGGCAGCGACGGCAACCGAGTTCTGGGACGTCGCCGGCTATGCGAAGCAAAAGGAAGCCGCGAGCACGATGACAGCCGACGATCTGGTGGATGCCGCGCTCGCGGGCCTCGATCAGGGCGAACTCGTGACCATCCCGACGCTGCACGACGGCGACGACTGGACGAAGTGGGAAGCCGACCGTCGCGCGCTGGCTCCCCGGTTCGCGAATGCCAAGGCCGCGCCGCGCTACACGTCGGACGCCACGACCGCCAGGTAAGTCCGCTAACCCATATTGCAAAAAACCTGATCATGAAACTCTTTAAATTCGGCGCCGCTGCGCTCGCGATGGCCACTGCCTTTGCATTGCCGGTTGGCGCGTCGGCACAGTCACGCGGCAAGGTCCTCGTCGTGATGTCGAGCGCGCATGAGCTCGACCTGCGCGATGGCAAGCACTACGAGACCGGCTACTACCTGAACGAGTTCGTCGTGCCGTATCGCAAGCTTGTCGAGGCAGGCTACGAGCCGGTCATCGCGAACCCGAAGGGCGACATGCCCGTCATGGACGCCAATTCGAACAACAAGATGTTTTTTGGCGGCGATGATGCAGCGCGCGCTGACGCATTGAAGTACGCGCAAGGCATTGCGCAGCTGAAGCATCCCAGGACGCTCGCTTCCGTGGTCGCTGAGGGAACAGGCGGCTATGTCGGGCTCTTCATCCCGGGTGGCCACGCTCCGATGGTGGATCTGCTGAAGGACCGCAATCTCGGCAAGATCCTGGTCAGCTTCCATGACAGCGGCCGTCCGACTGGAATCATCTGCCACGGACCCATCGTGCTGCTGTCCACGCTGAAGGACCCGGACGCCTTCGTCGGATCGATGATCGCCAATGATGGCAAGGCGAATTCGCTCGCTGCAGGCTGGCCGTATGCCGGTTATCGCATGACGGTGTTTTCGACGGGTGAAGAGCAGCAACTCGAAGGCCCGAACGGTCTCGGCGGCCATGTTCAGTTCTACCCGGTGAATGCACTCGCAGAAGCGGGCGCGCATGTCGATACGGTCGCGAACTGGCACAGCAACGTGGTCGCCGATCGCGAACTGATTACGGGTCAGCAGCCGATGTCGGCACCGGAATTTGGTGACGTCCTGGTGGCGAAACTGAAAGCGCGCACGAACTGATCCCGGTTGTCCAGCAAGTTCATGAAAGGACTGGATGCGTCGTATCCAGTCCTTTTTTCATGGGTTTCCCGATGACCCGAAAACCCTGCCTATCCGACATGGTTCGAGGCATCGGTGTCATCTAAGGTAGTGGCAACAGGTTTCTGGCGGCGTACTGGCGCTGGATCAGGCGCGACAGAAGACCACGAGCTAACGGAAAAAGATCATGAGACAACCCTTCTACAAAGTTCTATACGTGCAGGTTCTGCTGGCAATTGCCGCTGGCGTTCTGTTAGGTCATCTGTACCCGCAGTACGCGACCGCAATGAAGCCGCTCGGCGACGTATTCATCAGGCTCATTCGCATGATCATCGGACCGGTGATCTTCTGTACGGTGGTGACGGGCATCAGCAGCATGAGCGATCTGAAAAAGGCGGGACGCGTCGGTGGAAAGGCGCTGGTCTACTTCGAGCTCGTGTCATCCATTGCTCTGGTGATCGGCTTGCTGGCCGGCCATGTGCTGCATCCTGGCGACGGCTTCAATGTGTCGGTCGCTTCGCTGGACACACACGCGATAGCAGGCTTCGTCAGCCAGTCGGAGCATCACGACGGGCTGACCGGCTTTCTGTTCGGGATCGTTCCTGTGTCGTTCTTCGACGCGTTTGCCAAGGGCGACACGCTGCCCATCCTTTTCGTATCCATCATGTTCGGCATTGCGATCTCTGCGGCCGGGGAGCGGGCAAGCGGCGTAACGACCATGATAGAAAAGCTGTCTGCAGTGTTCTTTTCTTTCGTCAAGATCATTACGAAAGCTGCACCTGTGGGCGCATTTGGTGCGATATCGTTCACCGTTGGGAAGTACGGTATTGCATCATTGATACCGCTCTTCAAGCTGATCCTGACGTTCTACGCGACAGCGTTCATCTTTGTTGCAGTGGTGCTCGGGACTGTCGCCAGGATGGCGGGGTTCAGCGTATTCAGGCTTCTCGCCTATCTGAAGGAAGAATTGTTGATCGTGCTCGGAACGAGCACGTCCGAAGCCGCGCTTCCTCAATTGATGGAGAAGCTGGAAAGACTGGGCTGTGCGAAAGCGGTGGTTGGTCTGGTCGTGCCGACCGGGTACTCGTTCAACCTCGACGGCGCCAACATTTATATGACGCTCGCGGTGCTGTTCCTTGCCCAGGCGACGAACATCCATCTGACGACCGGTCAGGAACTGACGCTGCTGGCTGTCACCATGCTCACGTCCAAAGGATCGAGTGCGGTTGTCGGCGCAGGTTTCGTTGCTCTTGCGGCAAGTCTTGCGGTTGTGCCTACCGTTCCTGTGGCAGCCATGGTGCTCATCCTGGGTATCGATCGCTTCATGGCGGAATGCCGCTCGCTGGTGAATATCATTGGTAATGCAGTAGCGGTGGTCGTGGTGTCGGCGTGGGAGGGGGAACTCGATCGGTCGCAGATGCACGCGGTGCTCTACGGAGAGCGGGATCAACGCATCTCGATTGATGGATCGGTAACGCTGAATGGGCCACAATCTGTCGAAAGCAAGGTGCATTGATTTCGAGTCAGGGATTTTCCGGCGCGGAAACGGGGTCCTTGAGATATTGCGTCGGCGTCGTGGAGGGAGAGGCGTATCTATATCTCAAGCATAGGGAGTCTCCGACGGAGCGCACAGTGAAGTGAAGCAAACACGTGCTAACAAATATCGACACACCACAAAATCGCTAGCGCGCGAAGCAGGCGCGCAGCGGCTTCGTCAACGGTTTGCAAACAGCAATTCGCTGCTCCCGAGCGAATAGCTTGAACGATGGCTGCGTCATGACTAAGGTAGACATGACGGGAAGCTTATCTAAGGCGGACGCGAACCGCCTTTTTTCGCGCCCGGTCTTCGGAGCTGAGTTCATCCTGGCCGGTGACCCGCGTCGTCGCGATGCCCGTGCGCTATTGATGTCTCGATCGAGCTGCGTGCGGCGCTGGTCGCGTCCCGGTCGACGTTGACGAGGTCGAGAGAAACCGGCGGCGCGACTGTAGCCTTTGGGGTGCTTCATTCCGGACCGCCTCGCGGCCTTCGACAGGCGGCCGCCGATGGAGCCTTTCATGTTCAAGCGACCCGTGCAATCGGTTCGGTCATCGATCATTCTCCTCGCGATCTTCCTTGCGGGTCTGATGGTAATCGGGTCCGCCAGTGCCCAGACATCGAAGGCCATCCGGATCGGCGTGCCGGCGGCGATCCAGCTTCGGGTCGGTCGCGACACCGTCGACGCGGTACGCATGGCCATCGAGGAAATCAACGCCAACGGCGGCGTGATGGGACGCCAACTCGAAATGGTGGTGGCCGACGAGACGGAAAATCCGGAGCAGGGCATCAGTGCGGTGCGAAAACTCACCACCGACGAGAGAGTCGATGTACTGATCGGCGGTTATGCGAGCGGAGTCGTGCTGGCGGAAATGCCGCACGTCGCCCAGGCGGAAACGATCTATCTCGGCGTTGGAGCGGCTTCGCCTTCTATTACCGCGAAAGTCAAAAGCGACTACCCGAGCTTCAAATACTTCTTTCGCGTGAGCCCGGTCAACTCCACGCATCTGGCGGAAGGGCTCGTCGCTTTCGTGTCGACCAATGTTGCCGGAAACCTGAAGTACACCCGCGTGGCGATCGTCGGAGAGAACGCAAAATGGGCTCAGGAAATCGTGCCGACCCTGAAGAAGGGCATCACGGATGCCGGCCTGAATGTGCAGATGACCGAGTTGTTCGACCCGCAAACCAGCGACTTCTCGCCGCTCTTTTCGAAAGCCCGTGAGAGCGGCGCGCAACTCATGCTGGTGCTGCTCTCTCACGCATCGAGCGATACGTTCGTCAAGCAGTGGTATGACGCCCGTGTGCCTGTGCTGATGGGCGGAATCGACACGAAGGCTCAGGATGCCGACTTCTTTCAGCGCGTCGGCGGCAAGGCAATCGGCGAGTTCACGACTGCCGCGGCTGTCCGCGCGCCCGTGACGCCGAAGACCATCGCGTTCTGGGATGCGTTCGTGAAGCGCTATGGGCGCGCGCCTGTCTACACTGCGCCGGGCGCGTACGACGCCACCTTCATCTATGCGGCTGCGGTACAACGCGCGCACGGCACGAGTCCGGACGTACTGATTCCACAACTGGAGAAAACGGACTACGTGGGGGTCGCGGGCCGAATTGCTTTCGATGACGCGCATGATGTCCGGGCAGGTCCCGACTACGTGAGCGTACGGTTCGCGCAATGGCAGGACAATGGCGCGCGGATCATCGTCTGGCCCAAAGCCTTGCAGACGGGAAACGTGATTGTGCCGCCGTGGATGAGACGGTAGCGATCGGCAGCCGTGAACGACATCCTCATCTACGGCGCAGTGACCAGTTCCGTGTACGCGATGCTGGCCGTGGGATTCACCTTGATGTTCGGTGTCGCGCGGACCCTGAATCTGGCGCACGGATCGTTCTATGCGCTAGGCGCGTACGGCACATATCTGATGACGACATCGTTCAAGCTCTCTCTGACGGTTGCCGCGGTGCTCGCCGTGCTCATCGTCACGGCGCTCGGCGTCGCCATGGAGCGCATGTTGATCCGTCCGTTGCGAGGCGTGGGGCTAGCGGTTCCCATGATGACGCTGGCTTTGGCGTTGGTCGTGGAGCAGGTGCTTTTCCTCGGATTCGGTTCGGAGTATCGCAATGTGCCGTCGTTTATCGCTGCCAGCGTGATCGTCGGCGGCGTCGACGTCAGCGGACAGCGACTTCTCACCGTTGCCGTGAACGGGTGCGTGTTGGCGTGCTTATGGGTGTTCGTGCATCGAACGCGCCAGGGTTCGGCGATCCTTGCCCTTTCGCAGGATAGGGAAGCCGCTCAGTACGTGGGTATTCCTGTCGATCGCGTCTATGCGCTCGTGATGGGCATATCGGCGGCGCTTGCGGCGACCGCAGGCGTGCTGACCGCGCCGTTTCTGACGGTCCAGCCCGGCATGGGGCTCATGCCGATGATCAAGGCCTTGTCGATTGTGATCGTCGGCGGCCTTGGTTCGGTTCGCGGCAGCATTGCGGCGGCCTTGTTGCTGGGCTACGCCGAGACTATCGTTGCCTACGAACTCTCCACCGCGTGGACCGAGCTCGTCTCTCTCGTGGCAGTGTTCATGACCCTCGTTCTCCGGCCCGCTGGCCTCTTCGGCATACGGGCACGCTGAGGAAATCCATGTCGAAAGCTTACGCAAACCTGGCTGGCGCCACTGGCTTCATGGCGGTGATGATCGTGCTGCCCCTGGTCGTGCGCGGAAGGTATTTCGTCGGCGTGCTCACGCTCGGACTGATCTACGGCATCTGGGCGGCGAGCTGGGACTTCATGTCCGGACTCACTGGCCGTGAGAATTTTGGTCATGCGCTGTTCATTGGCGCCGGTGCCTACACGGCAGGATTCCTGAACACGATCTGGATGGCGAACCCGTGGTGGAGCCTGCCGGCTGCGGCATGCGTCGCCGTGGTGTTCAGCCTGGCCGTCGGCATACCGACGTTGCGTTTGAGCGGACCTTATTTCTCATTGGCGACGCTGGCGGCGGCCGCGATCATGCAGCGTCTCACGCTGATCTTCTGGGAGCGGACGGGCGGCGAGGATGGCCTTCAGGGGATCGCGCCGCTGCTCAAGTCGCCTCTCGAACTTTACTACTTGTGTTTGTTCAGCCTCGTGGCGGTCGTTGCGATTCTGCTCGCGATATCGGCATCGCCATGGGGCATGATTCTTCGCGCGATCGGCGGAGATGAACTGGCTTGCCGCGCGAGCGGCCACAACACGACGCTGTACAAGGTCGCGGCGTTCGCCATCGGCGCGGCGCCCGCAGGCCTGGGCGGGGCGCTTTATGCGCACCATCAGTTGCAGGTGGGGCCGCAGCTGCTTTCGGTGTTCGTGTCGGTCTCGGTAATCACGATGGCCTACGTGGGAGGGATCGGCTCAATGTACGGCGCAGCCATTGGAGCAATCTTGCTGACGGTGCTGACGGAACTGTTGCGCGGTGCGGGAGAGTGGAGGTTGCTCGTCTACAGCACCGTGCTGGTTCTGATGCTTTTTTTCAGGCCGCACGGATTGGTGGCGCCGCTTTGGCAGGCTCTGAGAGGAGGCAGTGAGTGAGCGCGCTCCTGCAAGCGATCGGGCTATCGAAGCACTTCGGGGGCGTTTATGCGATCAGGAACGTGTCGCTCAGCATTTCCGCTGGGAAAATCACCGGTATTCTTGGACCGAATGGCGCGGGCAAGACAACGCTGTTCGATCTGCTGACCGGCTTTCTGCCAGCCGACCGCGGTGAAGTGCGCCTTGGAGACACGCTGTTGACGGGCAAGCGCGCGGACCGCATCGTGAACCTCGGATGCGCACGGACTTTTCAGTTGTGCCGTCCTTTTACCGGGATGAGCGTCGTCCAGAATGTCATGGTCGGGTGCCTCGCGCCCAGAGTTCGCGATCTCAAGACAACGCATGCCCGTGCGCTGCATCTTCTCGAAGAAGTCGGTCTGGGGGATAAGGCGTCGCTGCCTGCTCATGCATTGTCGCAGGGGGATTTGCGACGGCTGGAAATCGCCCGCGCGCTCGGAACGAAGCCTCTCCTGCTGCTATTGGACGAACCGTTTTCAGGTCTGGGAGCGCATGAGGCGGAGACATTGTCGGCGCTGATCAGGCAACTGAACAGAGACGAAGGAATCACGGTGTTGATGATCGAGCACAGGCTTCGCGATCTGATGCTGCTGGCCGAGCACCTGCTGGTCATGGACTCAGGGAAAGTCATCGCTGACGGTGAACCCGAAGCGGTAATGCGTGAGCCATCGGTCGTGGCCGCGTATATCGGAACGCGGGAGAACGGCCATGCCGCTGCTCGAGATACAGAACCTTGAAGTGAGGTACGGAAAGGCGGTTGCCCTGGAGCGCGTTTCACTGCGCGTCGGACTGCATGAAGTCGTCGGCGTGCTGGGCTCGAACGGCGCCGGTAAAACGACGCTTTTGCGGGCGATCTCGGGAGTGCTGTCCAGCGCCGGCACGATGCACTTCGAGGAGCGGCGCATCGACGGTATGCCGCCACACCGGATCGTCGCGGCGGGCATCTGTCATTGTCCCGAAGGCAGACATCTGTTCCGCGAATTGAGCGCTGAAAAGAACCTGCGGCTCGGCGCGTACTTACGGAAAAACCGCGACGAGATCGAATGCGACCTGGAACGCGTGTTCGGACTCTTTCCGACGTTGCGAGCACGCAGATCGCAGCGTGCGGGGACGCTGTCAGGGGGAGAGCAGCAGATGGTTGCAATCGGGCGGGCGCTGATGGGCAAGCCGAAGCTGTTGATGCTGGACGAGCCCTCGGCGGGGCTGGCGCCACAACTGAAATCGGCTATTTTTCGCGCCATAGACGACATCAGGCGCGATGGGACTTCGGTTCTGCTGGTCGAGCAGGATGCATCGTCGGCGCAGCGCATCGTCGATCGCATTTATCTGCTGGAGCACGGCCATATCGTTCGCGAGGGCGCCAGCCGGGAGTTCTTCGATGATCGCGAGATCCGTCGTTTCTATCTCGGGATCTGATATCCGGTGCTCAGGGTGGAACAGCAGGACATGGCTGTGCCGTGAAGCAGCGCGTGTTTCGAGCGAACGCTCGGGCAATATCGCCGGACCGGTAAAAATGAACTTGGTACTGACCATTCCGAAAACATAGAATTCCTACAGCACGTGCGCTCGGCCGTCATGGCCATGAAACGGACTCCGACGCCGGTTTGCATCAGGCGCAACGCTACTGTGCCGGCGGATGTAACGGAACCCTTCTTTGCAACCGGATGCTCGCGATGCAGCCAGAGACGCGATATGCCCGAAGCGGCGATGTCAATGTTGCCTATCAGGTGATCGGAACGGGACCTCCCGACATCGTCGTCGTGCCGGGCTGGGTTTCCAACGTCGACTTCTGCTGGGAAGAGGCAGCGTTCGCAAGATTCCTGACCAGGCTCGCTTCGTTTGCGCGTGTCATCCTCTTCGACAAGCGAGGAACCGGTCTGTCTGATCGCGTCGTGGATCTGCCAAGTCTCGAAGTGCGTATGGACGACGTATGGGCCGTGATGCGTGCAGTCGGAACCGGCGTTGCGGCGCTGTTCGGCTACTCGGAAGGCGCCACCATGTGCGCACTCTTTGCCGCCACTTATCCTTCGCGAACTTCGGCTCTGGTCATGGCGGGGGCGTTTCCGCGCCGTAGGTGGGCACCCGATTATCCATGGGGGCAAACCGACGAGCAGATACAGGCTGCTCTCGACGAAGTAGAGCGGGAATGGGGTGGGCCGGTCAAGATCGATGCGCACGCGCCGAGCATGGCGCGGGACGAACACTTTCGCCAGTGGTGGGCGCGCCGGTTGCGCGCCAGTGCAAGCCCGGCCGCCGCGAAGGCGTTGCTCCGCATGAATGCGGACATCGACATCCGACATGTCTTGCCGAGCATTCGAGTGCCGACGCTGATTCTGCACAACAGTCACGATCGTGTGGTGAGTCCCGACGCGACGCGATATATGGCCGATCTCATACCCGGCGCGAAGCTCGTCGAGCTGAACGGAATGGACCATATTCCGTGGGGAGACAACAGCGACGCTATTCTCGAGGAGATCGAGGAGTTCCTGACGGGAGCCAGGCACAGCCCGGATCATGATCGCGTACTGGCGACGGTTCTCTTCACGGACATCGTCGGATCGACGGATAAAGCCGTCAGTCTTGGAGACCAGCGTTGGAGCGATCTGCTCGAATGCCATCACAACGTTGTGCGACGCGAACTCGAGCGATTTCGCGGGCGGGAAATCGCGACGACGGGAGACGGCTTTCTCGCGTCGTTCGACGGACCCGCGCGCGCGGTGCGGTGTGCTTGCGCGATCTCCAGAGAGGTTCGGTCGCTTGGTATCGAGGTAAGGGCCGGCCTGCACACCGGCGAATGCGAAGTGATGGGAGACGGCCTTGGCGGGATAGCGGTGCATATCGGCGCACGCATCGCCGGCCTCGCGCAAACTGGAGAAGTGCTGGTATCGGCAACGGTGAAGGATCTCGTTGCCGGATCCGCGTTGCACTTCAATGATCGGGGCGTTCATTCCCTGAAGGGTGTTCCAGGGGATTGGCGGCTCTTCGCAGTCGATCATTAACACCCAGGTGTGCTCTCAGGAAATCGGATAAGTTCGCTGGGAAGGCAGTCGACGGCGGGCGGCCAATAGCAGTCATTCGACGACTACGGGAGAATCGTTGACACCCATTAGCGGACCCGGTGTCAAGCGAGCAAACAATCCCCTCGACCAGGTGAGCGGCCGATGCCGATTCTACTGATCGAAGGCAGTAGCCAATCGCACCCGTTTCTTCGCTTCATGGCTGCGACGGATCGCGCCAGACACCCATCAGGATCAAGCGATCGGCGTGCAGCGGCTGCCTGTCGCCCTGGTGGCTCTGCCACCCCAGAAGAACTACAAGGGCTTCCCCATTGAGCACAAGCGCAATCGAAGTTCGATGTCGATACATGCTGCAATGCCGTTTCGGCGCGTGTGAGAAGGTGAAGGACTGCTGTACTACAACCGGTCATATT